>Ga0197142_1000277_pt1 | contig 47243 bp, 43 predicted proteins | sample GBS60_MetaG_FD_148614 | JGI IMG/M metagenome (GOLD analysis project Ga0197142, IMG submission 148614) | Sediment microbial communities from Great Boiling Springs, Gerlach, Nevada, United States - GBS 60_MetaG | ecosystem: Environmental > Aquatic > Thermal springs > Hot (42-90C) > Sediment... | reverse complement strand
CGGAAAATGGTGACTTCGTAGTGACTAGGGAGGCGCTGATCGAGGTTTTGCACCATCAAGTTAATATCAATTTTGTGTTTTTCTGAAACCTGAGCGACGTACCGGCGCAGAGTCGGTACCAACCCAAGATCATCGAGGGTCATCGGACGGAGATCAAAGATGAATTTGCGTGTCTCCTGGAGGGTGTTGTTCACGGCGTTTTTCAGGGCCACCAGCTCGGCCCGGGCCTGATCCAGGTCGCGATCAAGCAGTCGCTGGCAGATTTCGGCCCGTAAGACCAGATTGCTCATCGCTTGAGCCGGGCCGTCGTGCATCTGAAGCGAAATACGCAGCCGTTCGCTCTCTTGCGATTGGATGATGTTGGCGATCATTGTCTGCGGATCGAATGGCAGATCGGCCACTTTTGCGCTGCGCTCTAGTTCTACCGCTGCCTGTTCGAGCAGTTCAACGACATCGCTGAGCAGATTCTGCCGGTTGCGCAGGGTTTCACGACGATTCTGCAATTGTTCAACTTGTGCTCGCATCGTCTGCAAGCGCATCTGAAGTTCGATAAACGTTGTGTAGAAGGTCTTGATGTCGGTCTTTTCGTAGCGCTCCAGGTTCACATCGAGGTCGCGCACTCGATTAGCGATGGCAGTTTCGCGCATTGCCAGCCGGTCGACCTCTGCCATATTCTGGCGTAGCAATGACTCGACCTCGTTTATTTCGCGGCGGGTACGTTCGATCTCTTCGCGGTATGATTGAATGGTGGCAGTGATCCGCTGGTGTAATGCTTCGCCTGACACGGCCTTCTCCTGAGTTGCCAGTATGCCTTGTATCTCTGCTGTTCAGATTATAGACGGTTCGGCGGCAGGATGCAACGCGGGCCTGAGCTTATACCTATGCTGTCGGTGCAAACTGTGTTGGTACGCCAATCACGCCCGTCAGCGTATGGTCGGGGCGGGTTCCTTGAGCGCGATCAAAAAACCTGGACTTTTGATGATACTCGACAATAGCATCTCCAAACGCTGAAACAGGGTTGCAACGGTTTCAGTGCTTGTGCTGTGGAGCACGCTTGGCGGCCCTCACCTTCCCCCAACCCCCTTCCTTTCCCCCTCAGAGAGCGGAAAGGGGGAGGGTGGGGCTGAGAGCAAGCACGCTGGAACCCCTCACGCAATGCTCGCACAGGTACGGTACGTGTCCAATGAGAAATCTGGGTTTTTGATCAGGCTCTAACCCGCCCGCGCTAGGCGATACCGGTCATCCTCTTGTCGGAACCATCCGCATCGTGGGACCTTGCGACGGGCGTAGGTTCCATCGCGGCCACCGCAGGACGCGAGCCAACGGTCTGCGCTTCCAGGCGACTGCCCGAGACAGGAGTCATCAGCAACGGGTGGGTGATGTTCATCGGTGTCGCTCCGTTGTTAAACCGTTCGGTCATCGAATGCATACCGAAATTGAGAACCCTGAACGGTGAACATGTTTCACCTTCCCCTTTCTCTCCTACTTAGGGAGAGGAAGGGGAAGGGGGAAGGTAAGGGAAGAGGCCCGATTCCGCATCTCTACATCAATTGTCAGCTTCTAACCCATATAACGATCAGGATTTGGTATCATACCATGCAGAGTATCGTGTCAAATAGAAGGTTACAGGTATGGAACTTCGTCATCTGCGCTATTTTGAAGCTGTCGCCCGCCATTCCCACGTCACTCGCGCTGCTGCTGAATTACACATTGCACAGCCAGCACTTAGCAAGCAGATCAGTCAGCTTGAACGCGAGCTGGGCATTGCTTTATTCGATCGTGTAGGGCGTAGTCTGCGGCTGACCGAGGCTGGTGAGGCGCTGTTGCCCTATGCGCGTGCGGTGTTGGCGCAGGTTGAAGAAGCGCGAGCGGCAATGGCTGAACGTGTCGGTCTGAAAGCCGGGCGAGTGTCGATCGGTGCGCCACCGACGGTAGGAGCACATCTGCTGCCGCCGTTACTAACCGTTTTTCACCAGCGGTATCCTGGGATCACATTGCGCTTGCACGAAGCCGGTATTCAATCCCTCCTCGATCTGCTTGAAGCGGGTCTGACCGATCTGGCGGTGGTGGCGTTGCCGGTCGACGATGAGCAACTGGCGGTGACACCGTTACTGAATGAGCCGTTGGTGTTGATTGTCGGTCCCATGCATCCACTGGCGAAACGGAGTGAAGTGGCAATGAGTGAGCTGCGTAACGAACGCTGGATTTTGTCGCCGGCGAGCTATGAGTTGCGTGAGGCAACATTGAAGGCCTGTCGTGAGGCCGGTTTTACGCCGCAGACGGTGTTGGAAGGGGGCGAGACAGAGACCCTGGTTCGCTTCGTTGCCGCCGGTCTGGGCATCGCTCTGGTACCGGCGCTGGCGGTGGCTGGTTTCAACAATGTGGTCAGCCTAAATATACGCGATCAAACCCTGACCCGTTCGCTTGGTCTCGTCTGGCGTCGTGATCGAACGGCGTCACCAGCGGCCCGTGCGCTGCGTGAGTTTTTGGTCAATGAAGTGAGCCAGCGCCCGATCGAGACGTTTATCCGTCCGTAAGTGATTCTAGGCGGGCAAAACTGGCCAGTAATCGCCGTTCGCGATCGGAAAAACGAACAGTTACTTCTTCGTCGCCTTCAATCAGACGGCTGCTCACCACAATCCCTTCGCCAAAGGTCGGGTGACGCACGTGTTGGCCGGGGAAGAATGCTGCCTTCATCGGTGTTGGCAAAGGGGTATGTTGTCGTGAGTTCTGTGGGGTGTCCTTGCGTTGAGTGAAAGAACGATTACTGAACCTGGTGGTCTGCGGTGCCGGTGTAGCCCGGTACCCACGATGACGAACCTGTTTGAGAAAGGCAGCAGGAATGTCGGCCAGAAACCGCGAGCGCACACTGGTGGTTACACGCCCGTACAGCGCCCGTTGCGCTGTATAGCAGAGGTATAATCGCTGTTGGGCGCGCGTCATTCCGACGTAGAGCAGACGACGCTCCTCTTCGATGGCGTTGCGATCATTCGTTGCCCGGCTATGCGGGAGCAGACCTTCTTCAATGCCTACCAGAAAGACGTGCGGAAACTCTAACCCTTTCGCCTGGTGCAATGTGATACAGGTAACCACATCGTTGTTCCGATTCACGCTATCAACATCAGCGATCAGCGCCACGTCTTCCAGAAACGCATTCAATTGATTCTCAAGCGGCATGTTCGCATAAGCCAGGGCCGCATTGCGCAATTCCTGGACGTTCTGCCAGCGATCGGTAGCCTCTTCTTCTTCGTATTCGCGTCTGAGGGTCGCCAGGACTTCCAGACGGCTCAGGAGATGATCGATCAGGTCGCCCAGGGGCATCATGGTGTGTAGCCGGTGCAGATCATTCATAAGCGTGTAGAACTCTACCAGCGCAGTGTGGGCCCGGCTTCCAAATGGATGCGCAACGGTATCGTTTTCCGCCAGTTCACGCAGTGCCTGATAGAGAGGGACGCCCAACTGACGTGCCCAGACAATCAACTCGTTGACCGTCCGTTCACCGATGCCTCGTCCTGGCCAGTTGATAATGCGTTGCAGGCTTACGCTATCATACGGATTGGCTACCAGGCGCAGATAGGCGAGAACGTCCTTGATCTCTTTGCGTTCGTAGAAGCGAACCCCGCCAACGACCTGATAGGGCACATGCGCTGCGACCAACGTCTCTTCGATCAGACGTGACTGAGCGTTAGTACGGTACATAATCGCACAATCACCGGGACGGGCGATACCCTGGGCGATGAGGTGGAGAATCTCATTCACCACAAATTGCGCCTCATCTTGATCGTCTCTTGCCTCGTACAACGTTACGGCTTCGCCCTTCCCGTTGGTCGTCCAGAGCCGTTTGGGATATTTCTGCAGGGGACTGGCGTTAATGAGCGATTGTGCCGCATCAAGAATGGCCTGGGTGCTGCGGTAGTTTTGTTCGAGTGCGATAACGGTTGCTTCTGGATAATCCTGCTCGAACTGTAAGATGTTGCGAATATCGGCGCCACGCCAGGCATAGATACTCTGCGCCTCGTCACCGACGACGAAGAGGTTCCGATGGCGTTCTGCCAATGCCCGTACAAGCAAGTACTGAGCACGATTCGTATCTTGATACTCATCAACCAGCAAGAAATGGAAACGCTGATGATAGTAATCGAGCACGTTGGGGTGCTTAAGGAACAAGCGCACCGTTTCAACGAGCAGATCATCAAAATCGAGCGCATTGCTCTCGATGAGCAGCTCCTGATAACGAGCATAGCAGCGAGCCACCATCTCGTCGAAATAGCTGCGGATCGAGCGGGCAAAGGTCTCAGGATCGATCAGCTCATTCTTCGCGTGCGAGATCGCACTCAAGATGGCACGCGGTGGGTACTGCTTCTCGTTCACATTTAGTTCACGCAGTACCCGCTTCATCAGCCGCTCCTGGTCATCACTATCGTAGATCACAAAATCGCGTTCGCGACCCAAATGCACAATATCACGACGCAGCCAGCGGGCACAAATGGCGTGGAAGGTGCCAACGGTCAAATCGTTTACCGCTTCACCCACGAGCATAGCCAGCCGTTCACGCATCTCACGTGCTGCCTTATTGGTGAAGGTTACTGCCAGAATCCGGAGCGGATCAATGCCGATCTCAGTGATCAGATAGGCGATCCGATGCGTTAGTACCCGTGTTTTGCCGCTCCCCGGCCCGGCCAACACCAACACCGGCCCCGTTATGGTCGTAACGGCGCGTTGTTGTTGTGGGTTGAGATTCGTCAGCAGGTCAGCGGTCATTGACAGCAGTTGATCGTGCAGGTTTTGTTCAGTTCTTATGACAGTATAGCATATTCTTCTTCTGCTCCAGAGCAGGTCTGGCCTGGTTCCAGGCTTTTTACTGTTGTCACTAGCATCTCCAGAATAGTTCGGGGAACGATGGCGAGCAACTGGTGACCCCCTCACCATCCCCCCTGGCCCCCTTCCTCTTCCACACGAGGCGAGGAAGGGGGAGGTTGTCCCCTCACCTTCCCCCTGGCCCCCTTCCTCTCCCACACGAGGCGAGGAAGGGGGAGGTTGTCCCCTCACCTTCCCCCTGACCCCCTTCCTCTCCCACACGAGGCGAGGAAGGGGGAGGTTGTCCCCTCACCTTCCCCCTGACCCCCTTCCTCTCCCACACGAGGCGAGGAAGGGGGGGATGAGCGGAGCAGGGGCGATCCTGTGACTGCCGACCATACCGCGTTCATGCGCCACCCCTCTCCCGCAGCGCGGGAGAGGGGCCGGGGGTGAGGGCGACCCCCTCACGAAATGGTCGCACGGGTACGGGACATGCCCAATGAGAAAGCTGGGTTTTTGATCAGGCTCTTAATCCACTCGCCACGGCTTAGTGCCTATCCGGAATACCCTGTCGCAGAATTAGTCGGGGTGCAGCGTCGCTGCGCCCCATCGATGGGTTGGATTCGTTATACCGTGAGACAGGCATTCAGACAGGCTTTTAACAGGATTGAGTTATGAGAGAGGTACACCTTTCACCACTGCTACTGCAAACGTAAGCGGGTTGTTCGCGTGCACTGGGAAGTGGTATCGGTCACTGAGTTGATACGTGAGCATTCGTCCGTTACGAATTGTACATAAGCTACTTTTGGTGATTGTGCGCTTCTGCAAGATCAGAAGGATCACTGTCGAGCACCGCCAGCGTATCTTCAGGCGCTAATACACGCACGATTAATTGCAACCGTCCTGGTGGTGTACCAATAATCTGTTGAAAGATAGCACTGGCCTCAGCAGCAAATAATCGCTTTTGAGCATAATCTGGCGGTTGGTCGCCGCAGTAGAAAACCTCGAGCATCGGCATAGAGATACCTCTCTCACACAAACCGTAGACTAATTGGTGGTTGACCATGCATTTCAAGCACAAAGATATCACCGCGTTGAGCTGGGATTGTGGCAGCTAATGCTCCAGAGATGACAATGTCACCAGCCCGTAATGGGATCGCAAACTCGCGTAATTTGTTCGCTAACCATGCGACTGCCAGTGCGGGATGGCCCAATGCGGCTGCACCTGTTCCAAACACAGTTGGCTGACCATTGTGACTCATCATCATGCCAACAGTGCGCAAGTCGCTACTACGCATAGACGTACTCCAGCTACCAATAGTCAATCCGCCATAGGAAGCATTATCGGCGATAGTGTCGGCCAGCTTGATACGCCAGCGATCAATTCGGCTGTCAACAATTTCGATGGCAGCGGCCAATGCTTCGGTTGCTGCGAGTACCTGCTGCGGCGTAATATCGGGCCAGTCGAGCGTTTCACCGATCAAAAATGCAATTTCGCCTTCAACCCGCGGTTGTAGAAAGTAGTCAAAGGGTACCTCGGCACGACCATTCCTGACCGGGAAATAGCGCGAGGCCCAAAGTGTTCCATAATCTGGCTCTGATACCCCCATTTGCTCCTGCACAGCTTTACTGGTCAGTCCAATTTTGCGGCCAATGATTCGCTCGCCGCGGCTTACGCGCAATTCTGTCCAGCGCGTCTGAATTCGGTAGGCAGTGGCTGCGTCGGTGATTCCCTCACTCTCGGTGAGTGGAGCGATAGTAAATCGCGCTTCCCAGGCCTGATCAAGTCTTCGGGCCAGGGTGTCAATCATTCCTTCATCAGTGACGCTACCGGTTACTGATTGCTCAGACATATCGTCTTGACCTCCGTGTAGAACTCAAGGCTGTAATGTCCTCCCTCCCGACCAATTCCGCTCTGCTTCATACCCCCAAAGGGAACACGGAGATCACGGACAAAAAAGTCATTAACCCAGATTGTACCGGCTTCAAGGGCTGATCCCAGGCGTACTGCACGGCCAACATCGCGTGTTTGCACGACTGCTGAAAGGCCATAGCTGACACTATTAGCGATTGCAACCGCTTCTTCTTCCTCGTCAAACGGAGCAACTGTTACGACTGGGCCGAAGATCTCCTCTTGACACACACGATCATGCGGTTTGACATCAATAATGATGGTCGGTTGAAGGAAGTTACCCTGTGCGAAAGGCTCAGGCAGAACTGGTGGAGCACCTCCCAATATGACACTGGCACCATCAGTACCAGCCAGATCGATGTAGTTACTGACACGTGTGAAATGCTCACGCGAGATAAGCGCGCCAACCCGTACATCAGGATCAAACGGATTGCCAATTTTAAGCTGCGCTGCCGCTTGTCGGAAGTGCGAGAGGAATGCTTCATACACCGGTCGTTGAACGAGTATCCGCGGCCCGGCGAGGCAAAATTCTCCTTGATTGAAGAACGAGGAACGCAAACTAATCGAAACAGCACGCTCAAGATCAACATCTGCAAAGATAATGTTGGCTCCCTTTCCACCAAGCTCAAAAGAGACTCGTTTGAGGGTTGGTGCCGCTGCCGCCATGATGATCGTACCGGTTGTTGTTTCGCCGGTAAAAGAGATAAGTTTGACGTCGGGATGCTTTGTTAGAAGGGCGCCAGCCGAATCGGGTCCAAACCCGTGAATAACATTGATCACTCCTGGAGGTATACCGGCAGCATGCGCTAATTGTGCTAGACGCCAGGTACCAATAGGTGTCAGCTCAGCCGGTTTCAAAACAACGGTATTGCCAAAAGCCAGTGCTGGCCCCATCTTCCATGTAGCCTGTAACATGGGAATATTCCAGGGTGTAATCAAAGCGGCAACACCGACCGGCTGGCGGAGCACGTAGTTGATGTAGCCGTTATCCATCGGATAAGCCTCACTCCCATGGGTAACAGCAAAATCGGCGAAGAATTCGATGTTGGCTGCGATTCGTGCAATATAACCAGCTTTGTTTTCGGCAATTGGGCGTCCAACATCCCATGTCTCGATTGCTGCCAGTTCAGCTTCGTGATCACGGATGAGCTGGGCAAACCGTTTAAGAAGTACGCGCCGTTCGGCTGACGGCCTGCGACTCCATTCGCCAAAGGCACGGACGGCGGCCTGTACGGCGGCATCTACTTCTTCAGCGCCAGCCTCTGGTGCCGAACCAATGACGTAGTTGGTTGCCGGGTAGTAAATATCAAATCTTGGTCCACGATCAATAAATTGACCATTTATATAGTGACTGACATGGAAAAAAGGGTAATCCATTAGCCTACTCCTGTTAACTGTGCCTGAAGGATACTACTCCCACAAACGACTTCAACAACCCCTGCGACTGCCGGTATGGCCTGCGCTGGTGAGCCGAGAAAGACGATTTGACCGGCTTTTAGTTCGCCTACCGTTTGGGCTAACCAACAGAGTTGTTGTTCGATGTTACCGAGGGCAGCAATTGGGCCAGAGGTGCGGAGTTCACCGTTCAGGTAGAGCGATAGGTCGCTGTCTGGTATCTGTTCAAGTAAACGTTCACCAAGCAAAAAACCACCACCTGAAGCATTATCAGCTACAACTTCCGTCGCACTAAAGCGATAGTCCGTCCACACACTATCAAGGATATCTACCCCAAGGAAGATACCACCAATGGCTCGCATTGCCATGCCTGGTGTGGCACCTGCGGGTATACTATGGCGCAGTACAATAGCCAATTCTGGTTCCAGTCGCGGTTGAATAAAGTTGTTTAACTTCACTTCTTGCCGGTAGATCATTGATCGGGTAATACGACCGTAAATCGGTTGTTCCAGACCCATTTGCTGTTGTTTTGCCTGGCTGATCAGACCGAGTTTATACCCGATGCACTGAGCATCAGGGTAATGAGCGCGCTGGATACGGTAGGCACCGTCAAGATCGACCTGCCAGGTGGTGTTTCGACCGCTCATCGTCTGGCGCATCACACGCGCTTTACCAATCGCCTGAGCTAGCATTATCTCAGCAGCGCTCAAATCTATCTTGTTTTCCATAGTTGTGTCGTACTTACTTCCTACGATTGTTCTGAGGATGTATGCTGCCGACGTAACTCCGCCATCGAGGTACCGCCAACCATCCAGTGTGTTGGCGGCACTTCCTGAATCACAAGACGCACTTCTTCCAATGGTACCTGAAATGCTGCCGCTGCCGCTTTCGAGAGTGCACGAGCTAGTTCCGTTTTCTGTTCTGTACTCCGCCCTTCGAGCATCGTAATGCGTAAAAGCAGCATCATCCTCATCCTCATTGCTCGGTAAAGAATGCGCTCACCAACTGATGAAAACGATGGCTATGCTCAATTTGGGTCCAGTGGCTACAGCGCCCAATAACGTGTAGTTCGACATTGGGCAGTCGCTCAAGCAGATAGTAGCTCGTATCAAGTGGGACAATAGCATCATCGCGACCGTGTATGAGTAAGACCGGATGCGTAATACGACGTAGCGCTGCATCAGGTACGACAAGGGCATCAAGATGCGCTTGACGAGGCGCCGGAAACATTGCTGTGTATGAACGGCGAATGTCAGGGCGCATTGCTGCCGCGTAACGAATGCGGACAATCTCGTCAAGACGGTCTTGCACAAAGGTGTCATCGTACACAAACCAGCGGATTGCTTGAGCAAGTAATGTTGCTGAAGGGTCGTCGTAGAAACCCCACAAGCGGTCGAGTTCTGGAGTAAGCTGACATGGGGCACCAATCGAACCCATCAGGACTACTCGCCGAAACCGTTGCGGTGCTTCCATCAGAAGATGGAGGGCTACTGCTCCACCCATTGAATTACCAACTAAATTGACCTGTTTTAATCCCAGGGTATCGATAAGTGCTAACATCTGATCGATCCATAGCCGCATCCAACGTCGAATCTCGGTTGGTGCAGGATCGGGATGCTGGCTATCGCCGAAGCCTATCAGATCAGGAGCAATACAATTCCACCGATCACTTAGCGCTGGCAAGGCCAGATGCCAGTTTGACCAGCCATTTGCACCGGGACCAGAGCCGTGAATAAACAGGATCGCCGGGGCATCGAGTGATCCTTGCTGGTGGAAGGTTGTTGTATAGAGACCGGTCATCACTTGTTGAGCCATACATTTATTCCGTCGAATGTCATCTCGTGGAACATACGTTGGCGCTGCTCACGATGAGACCGCAGCCATTTTACCGTATTGACCGCGAAAAAAGAGGAGTGGACGCCCTTCGCGATAGTTCAGGTATTCGACTAAACCGATAAAGAGCGTATGATCGCCAGCCGGATGTACGTCGATAATGCGTGCTACGATATGTGCCAGTGCATTTGCCAGTAGTGGTGTATCTGATTGCCAGATAAATGATGGTTGGAAATCAGGTATTGTCTTCCCACTGAAGTGTCGGCTAATATATTCCTGGTCTTCGCTCAATTTACTGACCCCATAGCGACGACCAAGTGCTAACATACCGTGCATGCGGGCGTGGCATCCTATGGAAACAAGCACGAGCGGTGGATCGAGCGAGACTGACAGAAATGCATTGGCTGTCATGCCATGTATCTGACCCTCGTGGACGGTAGTAATAACCGTTACGCCGGTAGCAAAACAACCCATCGTCGTGCGAAAGAGGCGTGCGTCGATAGCCTGGGGCGTCGAAGTCATTGCTGTTTGTTTACTCATACAAATGCCCCCTCTGCGTGCTTGATTGTCGTCGGCGGCTCAAATCGAGAGCTACGTCGATGATCCAGTCTTCCTGACCGGCTACAGCCTGGCGGCGACCCAATTCAACCAGGATCTCGCGCGGATCAACGTTATATTGGGCACCAGCTTGCTTGGCGTGTAACAGAAATGTCGAATAAACACCAGCATAGCCAATGGTAATAGCATCGCGATCAGGAAAAGGCTGAAACGGCATGATCGGTGCGACGATATACTCAGCCGCGTCCATGAGTCCAAACACATCAAGACCAGGATTCATTCCCAACCGGTCAAGTACTGCTGCCAGCAATTCAGTCGCTGCGTTTCCGGCACCAGCACCTAATCCGCGTAAACAACCATCAATCTGATCGGCTCCTGCTTCAAGGGCTGCGAGGGTATTGGCTACGCCTAACCCCAGATTATTGTGGGCATGGAAGCCAACCTGCACCGACAGAGCTGCTTTTAGGGCGCGGACACGTGCCGCTGCGTCCTGGGGCAGCATTGCTCCGGCGGAGTCAACAATATAGACACAGTCGGCGCCGTATGACTCCATCAATCTAGCTTGCTCGACCAGCTCCTCCGGAGAACGCATATGCGCCATCATCAAAAAGCCAACCGTCTCTAATCCCAATTCTTTTGCCAGACCGAAATGTTGTTCAGAAATATCTGCTTCTGTACACTGCGTTGCAATCCGAACTATTTGTACACCACGGGCCGCTGCCTCTTTTAATTCCCGACGGGTACCGATTCCCGGCAGCATAAGCGCTGCGATCCGAGCACGTTCAGCATTGCTACGAGCGGTTTCGATCAGATCAAATTCTGACGTGTGCGAAAATCCGTATTGGAGCGAAGAACCGGCCAATCCGTCGCCGTGACTGACCTCAATTACCGGAACACCGGCCCGATCAAGAGCTTGCACAATTGCAGCTACTTGCTGGCGGGTAAACTGATGACGCATCGGATGCGAGCCGTCACGCAAGGTTGTATCAGTCAGGCGAGGTGTTTTCATACAGTTACCTCTAGTTTCGATAACAGATGGCGTGCGAAGAGTTCACCAACCCGTTGTGCTGCGGCGGTCATAATGTCAAGATTACCAGCATAGGTGGGCAGAAAATCACCAGCGCCTTCTACCTCAAGTAACATGATGATAACCGGTCGTTTCCCCCACGGTGTTGTACGCTGTTCGATAACCGGAAGATTCTTTAAGCGGTAGCCAGAGACATACTGTTGTACTTCGGCGACCATCTGCGATACCGAATCGCGCACTGCGTTTTCGTCGAAATCACCTTCTGGCACAACATAGATCGTATTGCGCATCAAAATTGGCGGACGAGCTGGGTTCAGAATAATGATAGCCTTCGCCTCACGAGCGCCCCCGATTTCTTCCAAACCACGCGCCGTAGTAAACGTAAATTCATCAATGTTCTGGCGTGTCCCTGGTCCGGCTGATTGACTCGCTACAGTGCTCACTATTTCAGCGTACCGTACCGGAGTAACCCGGCTGACGGCGTAGACGAGCGGGATAGTAGCCTGTCCTCCACAGGTAATGAGATTCACATTTGGCGCCTCAAGATGGGCACCGAGGTTAACCGGTGGCACTACGTATGGTCCTCGTGCCGCAGGGGTTAAATCAATCGCAATCCGACCATGTTCGCGTAAGAGTCTAGCATGACGTACATGGGCTTTGGCGCTGGTAGCATCGAAGACAATCCGAATATCGGGATCGGCTAGAATCGCTTCAATACCGTTAGAAGCTGTTGGAATGCCGAGCTGCCTCGCTCGCGCCAACCCTTCGGAAGCGGGATCGATACCGGCAACCATTGCCAGTTCCATTGCTCCTGATTGGCGGAGAAGTTTGTACATCAGATCGGTGCCTATATTGCCGGAACCGAGGATGGCGACCTTGATTTTGTCAGCTTGCATGCAGACGTTCCTCCGTAGTAACCCAGTCGCTCCGAGATACGCTGTGCGCCTTCAATAATGGCACGTGTGTATTGTTCGCGATGGGTACGAAAGCGATGAGTCGGTGTTGAAAAGCTGATGGCGGCGATAACCTGCCCTTCATAATCACGTATCGGTGCTGCGACACAGCAGAGTCCAATGGAAACTTCTTCGAGATCGTAAGCATACCCGCGTTGGCGAACACGTGCCAGCTCTTCGGCAAGAACATCGAGCGATGTAATCGTGTTGGGTGTAAATGGATAGAGTTGCTCATTACCAACGACACGCAAGACCTCAGACCAGGGTTGATAAGCCAACAAGACTTTACCTACTCCTGAGCAGTGTGCCGGTAGACGTACGCCAATCCCTGATAACTCGACCTGTAACCCCTGCTGACCGCGCAATTTTTCCAGATAGACAACTGTTCCTGCCTCGAGCACAGCCAGGTGCATTGTCTCACCCCATGTTGCGACCATCTCTTGCATCACCGTGCGCGCTTCCTCTCGGAACTCTGTCGTTTTGAGCAGTGTCTGCCCTAGTTCGAGTAGGCGCCATCCCAAACGATAGCGACCCGGCCCGACCCGTCGCAAGAGGTTCTGTTCTGCCAGACTACTTAGCAATTCTGAGACACTCGATTTGGGTAGCTCTAGTGCTTTTGCCATCTCACCAACGCTCCATTCAGGATGCATTGGTGTGAAGAGCGTTAGAGCGCGCGCTGCTTTTTGCAACGTCTGCAACATAGGGTGCTCCTTCTTGGGATCAAGAAAAGAGAAGCGCAGTTTCATAGGGATACTGCGCTTCTTGCCGTCCGATTAATCCGAAGCGAGCGCCGGTTCTTGTTCGTGAACAAGTGGCGTGCCATAGAGGAAGAATTCACCGGGCAGGTTGCCACCGAACCAGACAATCCCAGCCGCCAGCGTCTCTTCTGTCCAGACAATGGGCTTCCACGCCGGATCGAAAATCAGGTATCCTGGATCACCAAACAGCTCAACCCGATTGCCACCCGGTTCGTAGACGTACATAAACATGGCCTGGCTGATACCGTGTTTACCGGGGCCAGCTTCAATAAAGATGCCCTGCTCGCGGAAGACATCGGCCAGGTCATTCAGATTTTGCGGGTATCCGTACCAGTAGCACACATGGTGGAGACGGCCACGGGCGCCCTTTCCGTCACGCATCAGGGCAATTTCATGAACGAGCGGCGATACACTCAACCAGCAACCGGCTTCGATTCCATTGTTGAGGACGATATGTTCGCGTAGCCGGAAGCCGAGTTGTTCCATCAGGAATTGTTTGTTGACAGTTACATCCGACGCCAGCAGGTTAACATGATCGAGCCGACGTACCGGCACACCACGCAACGGACGCTTTTGGGGACGATTAAGCAGAGGTGACTTCTGATTCTCGTCAGGCTGGAAGTATTCTACTTCCCAAAGAATCTCCATTGGGTGGCCGTCGGGTGTTGTGAATTGATAGGATGGCCCATGACCAAGGTCACCATCTAGCCAGCCCTTACCTAACCCTGACGCTTCAATTGCCTTTACCCGTCGCTCAAGGGCTTGTGCTGAGCTTGCTCGCCATGATACATGACCTAGTCCTGGTTCTTTTGCCTCGGTGATTTTGAGTGTATGATGATACCAGTCTTCATAGGCGCGTAGATAGACCGATTGCCCTTGCTGGGTGGTAACCTCCATGCCAAGCAAGTCGCGGAAAAACCAGAGGGTTTGGTCGGGTTTGGGGGTGAGGATTTCGACATGGGCTAGCTGATGCGTGTCGAAGATCGGTTCACTCATAACTGCCTCCTCTTATGTTTACTAATGCTGCCTCGTTACCACATTGACATCAGTCGGGTTGATCAGATCGGCCGTCGTCCAGCCGTCGAGGTCGTATTCAGCCATGCAGCGCTCGACAAAAGCCTTCATCTGCTCAGTCACTCCCATCGCTGTTGCGGCCCCCAGCGTCTCGATACGAATGTTTTCGTGGTTGCCAGCGTAATTACGCTCGTACAGTTCGTGTCGGCCACCGAATTCAGTGCCAATCGCATCCCAGAGCAATTTCATGAGCTTGATCCGGTCGCACGCACTGTAGCCATTTGAACCACGGACGAAGCGATCAAGATAGGTTCGCACTTCAGGGTTCTTGAGATCGGCAGCGTGTGCGGGGAGATAAATCAGAGCGCTGGCTACATCCTTTTCAATCAGGTCCTTAATTTTGACATACGCATCGGGAGCCATGACACGATAAGCAAAAGCCGCTTCCAGGTTAGGTAGGAGATAACCATCAACCCAGGGCATCGGATTGCGTACCATCGCTTCTGTGAGTTGCCAGAAGAGGTTGCGGTAGGTGACAATCTCTCCCAGTCGTGCCTGTACACCTCGGAATTCGGCCACACCGGTTGCCTCTACAGCTTTGAGCATCAGACCGGTAATGAAATCGAGTTTGACTGCAAATCGTGTACCGCCGTGTAGAGGGAAGCGATGACCGAAGCCAGAAAGAGGGAAGAAGGTATTGACTTTCTCAATATCTCCGTAGACGAATACATTCTCCCACGGGATCAAGACTTGATCGAAGACCAGGATCGAGTCATTCTCATCCAGCCGACTCGATAGTGGGTAATCGAAGGGGCTTCCGGTTACAGCGGCATTGTATTCGTAGGAGGTGCGTGCAATGAGCTTTACGCCGGGTGCATTCATTGGTACGGCGAAGATCAGAGCGAACCGCTTGTCTTTAATGGGAAGTGGACCGTAGTGAGCAATAAAATTGACGTGAGTCAGTGCACTGCCGGTGGCGACAACCTTGGCACCTGAAACGATCAAGCCAGCGTCGGTCTCCCGTTCAACGTGCATGTATACGTCGCTCACTTCGTCTGGTGGTCGGTTGCGATCAATTGGTGGATTAACAATCGCGTGGTTCCAGTAGATCAGCTCTTCTTGGGTCTTCCGATACCAGCGCCGAGCATTTTCCTGATATGGTGCATAGAATTCGGCATTAGCACCTAATGTACCGGTAAAAGCTGCTTTGTAGTCGGGTGCTCGTCCCATCCAGCCGTATACGGCCCGTTGTAATTCGGCAATCGTGTCGCGTGCCCGCACCAGATCATCAATCGTGCGTGAACCAGCGAAGAATGGGTGTGTCCAGCCACCACTGCCGGTATCGGTCGGAATTGTCCATTTCCAATGTTCTGGCCCACCCCGCTCGACATCTTCCCGATGAAGTTCGTGCAAACGATCGTACCAGCGAGCAACCATTCGTGCTGAGTTACGGAAGGCCGGATGTGTAGTAACGTCTTTGACCCGCTCTCCCTGGAAGTAAACCACCCGATCATCGCGTAGGCTTTCCAGATACTCACGTCCATTCATTGGACGAGCCTCGGCCACACTGGTTTCCGCTACCATTTCGGATACCGTCATGCCCCACCTCTCTGTGAAATAAAATCCTAGCGCCGTTGCCGCGTCAGCGTGTTAGCTTATTTTTTTTCTTCGCGGTACTTTCGATTATAGAGTCAACGATTGTCTCTGTCGATACCTCTATTCGACATAGCCGAACGCAGGTAGAAATGGTGGAACACCCGCGTTGTTATTCATTTTCGTGTACAATGATGGTAATCACCCCCCGCTAACACATCTATCAGGAGGATGACGATGGAAGAGCACGCAGGTGCAGGCGAACCATACGTGGTACGCAAGGTTGATCATCGTGGGGTTGTCTCCCTCACCCTTAATCGGCCGCGCCAGTTTAATGCGTTGTCGGAAGAGATGCTGGCTGCGTTGCAAAGCGAGCTCGATGCGATTGCGGCTGACCCGCAAGCCCGTGTCGTGGTTTTGGCCGGCGCCGGTAAGGCTTTCTGTGCCGGGCATGATCTCAAGCAGATGCAGGCCCATCCCGAACAGAGCTATTATGAAGACCTCTTTGATCGCTGTAGTCAGATGATGCTGACTATTCAGCGAATGCCGCAACCGGTCATTGCTCGTGTTCACGGGATAGCGACGGCTGCTGGCTGTCAGTTAGTGGCCATGTGCGATCTTGCCGTCGCCTCAACCGAAGCTCGCTTCGCTGTTTCCGGCATCAATGTCGGTCTCTTTTGTTCGACGCCGTCGGTCGCACTGTCACGGAATATTGGGCGCAAGGCAGCGTTCGAGATGTTGGTGACCGGTGCGTTTATCGATGCAGAAACCGCTCAGCGGCTAGGGTTGGTGAACCGGGTTGTTCCACCAACAGAACTCGATGCCGAGGTGCAACGATTAGTCGATGCAATACTCTCTAAACCGGCCGCGTCGATTGCGATTGGTAAGTCTCTCTTCTACCGCCAGCTTGAATTGCCTATCGAAGAAGCTTATCGGATCGCTGGTCAGACGATGGCCTGCAATATGATGGAGCCTTGTGCTCAAGAGGGGGTGGCGGCATTTGTTGAGAAACGTCCACCGGCTTGGGCGACATCAGAGCGGGTCTGAACGGGCACTGTTGTTTCTCTCTGTGGTGGGCAGTGCTAAGAGCCTAGTCAAAAACCTGGGCTTTTGGCGAGGCTCGACCATAGCATCTCCATAATAATGAGGGGACCGTTTGCGGGTAACGCATGCGGCTCGGCGACGGTGTCAGCGCCGGTGCTGCGGAGCACGGTTGGTAGCCCTCACCCTCCCCCTTCCGCTCCTCCACAGGGAGAGGAAGGGGGACGGTGGGGCTGCGAGCAAGAACGCTGGAACCTCCTCACGCAATGGTTGCACGGGTACGGTATGTGCTCGATGAGAAATCTAGGTTTTAGATCAGGGTCTATGGGAAGAGTGAGCGCCATTGGTGTGGGTCTGAAAAATCTCTCTTCGAGGAGCACATGCGCTACCGCCACCTTTCTCTGCCATCATGGTCTATAGAACATTTGCGAGAAGATGCGTTTTCCTGCGCTGCACAAGCTGTTATTCTGTACGCTCCTGCATACCCACGTTCGTGCATAGGCGGAAGAGATCAGCAATCGACGAAAAAGCGCACTGCTTATGCAGTGCGCTTGCGTGGTGCCCCCAGCGGGATTCGAACCCGCGATCTCCACCTTGAAAGGGTGATGTCCTAGGCCACTAGACGATGGGGGCCTGACGCGCAGGCATTATACCATACTTTTTAATTGTTGCAACTACCAGTGGTGCTAGGCCAGGAGTCTCAAAGTTTCCGATTCGGTCGTGGTTAATACATGGCAACCGTCATTCGCGCATTCATGCTCATCTCCGATCCGCGCCATCACACGGCCTGGCGGGGCGTAACACCGTCGTAACACCGTCGTATCTATGCCGGATAGCTCGCCTGGTACCCCTCTCCATCCCCTAAGAGCCTGATCAAAAACGTTTCATTAGGCACGTACCGTACCTATGTGACTCTTGCGTGAGGAGGGCCAGCGTTCTTACTCGCAGCACCGGCGCTGACACGGTCGGAACCCTGTTCCATCGCGTAGCGGAGACGTATGTGTTTTCCACCAGCGTTCCCCGAAACACGATATTGTGTACTATTGTCAAGTCTCATCAAAAGCCCAGCTTTCTGATCACCCCTAAGCCTCCTTTCCCATCTCCACACGCGAAAGGAAGGGATGAGTGAGGCGAGCGAGGAACCCCCGCCCCCTCCTCTCATTCCTATCTCGTATTTGGCTCACACGGCGAGGGGAGAAGTGGCCGCTTTACCGTTACCTGCTCAGGCGTCTGGTAATTCGTCATAATAATCGGCCAGTCCGGCTAGAGTCATCTGGGCGAGGAATGGCGTAACTTCATTACCAAGCGAGGTACGGAACGCACTGTAATCGATTGCCACTGCCGCCTTCCAGTCACCCGCCTCGGTAAAGCGGGGGAGGTAGCGGCGTAACTGCGCTGCCAGGAGGCGTCGTGGATTGGGGAGCGCAAAGAGAAGAACTGCCTGCTGCAAATAGGTTGAGAAGGCGGTAGTGTTTGTCTCATCGGTGACCGGTGGTTCACCCAGCTTATCGATAATCCGACGAATAATCTCTGGCCCGATGTGCAAGGGGGCGAACATTGGATCGCGAAAGAGTTCAACGCAGTAAGCGTCGAGTGCTGACGGATCACGGTGCATTTCAAGAGCCAACGTTCGCTGACCATTTAGGGCACGCACCGCTGCGGCAATACGCTCTTGTTCGGCTGCATCGGGTGGATCGGCCAGCCATGTTCCTGCACAGCGGGTTAAGCGGATGGCCTCTTCTCCGCCACCGGCCCGATCAACCGCCCGTACTGCACGACCGCGCATAATGGTTTCCTCTCCTGTCTTGCAATGGTTCGTGATCGTGTTGCCAAGTATAGCATGATCTTCACGTTTTGTTGTAACTCTTAAACTTGACTTTCTTGCACAAGAAATTGACATTGCTTGCCTATTTGAGTACAATACTGCTCAGAAGATCATCTCTGTTTAGTGCAAAGGAGCCAGCCGTGGCCCGTATTTACAACTCTATCACCGAACTCATCGGCAACACCCCACTTGTGCGCCTGAATCGCGTGAACGACACCCATGCGACTGTTGTCGCCAAACTTGAGTTTTTCAACCCAGCCGGATCGGTAAAGGATCGGATCGGTCTGGCGATGATTGACGCTGCTGAGCGTGAAGGCCTCATTCGGCCTGGCGAGACGGTCATCATCGAGCCGACAAGTGGGAATACCGGTATCGGCCTGGCGCTGGTAGCCGCAGCCCGTGGCTACCGATTGATCCTGACAATGCCTGAGACGATGAGTATCGAACGGCGGAAGTTGCTGCGCGGTTTTGGCGCCGAGCTGGTATTAACGCCGGGCAGCGAGGGGATGCGCGGTGCGATTGCCCGTGCTGAAGAGCTACTGGCTGAAATCCCAAATAGTTTTATGCCGCAGCAATTTAAGAATCCGGCCAATCCGGCTATTCACCGTGCGACGACAGCCGAAGAGATCTGGCGCGATACCGATGGGCAGGTTGATATTGTGGTCGGTGGTGTCGGTACCGGTGGAACCCTGACCGGTATTGGCGAAGTGCTCAAACCACGTCGACCGAGTCTACGGATTGTAGCGGTTGAACCAGAGGCATCACCGGTGTTATCAGGTGGTAAGCCCGGCCCGCACAAGATTCAGGGTATTGGTGCCGGTTTTATTCCTGATGTCCTGAATACCAGTATTCTTGACGAGATTCAGCAGGTGAGTAATGAAGATGCCTTTGCGATGGCACGTCGTCTGGCACGCGAGGAAGGGCTGATGGTCGGTATTTCGAGTGGCGCTGCCGCAACGGCTGCTCTGCGTGTCGCCCGTCGCCCAGAGAATGCCGGAAAGTTGATCATTTTTATCGCACCCTCGAATGGTGAACGCTATCTCTCAACGCCACTCTTTGCCGAGGAGTAGCTGCGAATAGTGTGACCAAACCTTTTCTGTGCACTACGCTATTCTCGTCTAGCCATTTGGCCGATTTCTCCACGACAGAGGCCGAAAGGTACGGTTCACGGCGCGGGCAGGGGTGACAATAACCCTGCCCCGGCTATAGAGTCTCTGTGCGCAATGGTCGCGTGGCCCACCCCTCGACTATGCGAACATCCAGTGCGCGATTGTTGGTGTAAAGGTGTCGTGACCGTGCGGTGCGAGATGCTTGCGTCACACTGTTGGGCTATCTCTGCACGAAAAGAGAGGACAAGGGGAAAGTCTCTGCGTCCCCGGTTCGCAAGCGCTGATGTTCACCAATTCCATCAGGCACTTTTCGTCGCTCCTCGTTCTTTCATAACGAGGGCGACTAACACACCAGAACCGAAGGTTAAGCCCCCAACAATCCCAATGGACCAGGGTACGCTCAGAATATCAGCCAGAAAACCTGCTAATACGGCGCCGATGACATAACCGCTATCACGCCAAAAGCGATAGACTCCTACCGCTGAAGCGCGCCATCCCGGATGCGCAACATCACCAATTGCTGCCAGTAGGGTTGGATACACCAACGCCGTTCCTAGTCCGAGCAATGCGCTCGCGCCGGCCCATATCCAAAAATTGTTGACTACCAACAGAATCCAGATAGCAATAGCCTGTAACAGCATGCCGCCGACGATCAGTCGTTTCCGTCCGAGATGGTCGGATAGGGCGCCGGTTACGAGTTGGAGGATGCCCCAAACCGCAGGATACAGCGCTACGAGAATACTTACGTCGCCGAGTTTCAAGCCGGCCATCGTGAAAAAGACCGGGAATAAGCCCCACGCCATACCGTCATTGAGATTATTGATCATACCTGCCTGACTTACTGCAAAGAGATTGCGGTTGCGCCAGCTTGTTAGCAGGAATATGGAAGCAAAAGCCTCTCGTTTGGTTGTGTCAGGTGCGAGATGTTGACGCTGATTCGCTTCGATGATGGCGAATTCTTTTGTCTCGTGTACAAGAAAGACGGAGATCAGCAGCCCAGCCAATGCAAATATGATACCAAGCCAGAAAGGCTCAGGCCGCAAATTGGTGGCTGCTGCCAGATAGCCAGCACTAAATGAAGCCACCGCAACTGCTAAATAACCGGCTGCCTCGTTTAATCCCATTGCGAGACCACGATGCACCGGCCCTACCAGATCGATCTTCATAATAACAGTCGTTGACCAGCATAATCCCTGGTTGATGCCGAGCAAGACATTCGCGAAAATGATCCAACTCCAATCAGGGGCGAGCATGATGATCAACGGTACGGGGAGGCCGATGATCCAGCCGACAACGAGCGTTCGTTTACGCCCAGCCCATTCGCTTATTGCTCCGGCGAATAAGTTCGTGATAGCTTTCACGAGACCAAAACTGACGATAAAACTAAGCGTGGCCGAATACGAGGCCAATCCGAATTCTTCCCTAGCCAACAGCGGTAAAACGGTACGCTCAATCCCGACCATACCGCCGACAAAGGCGTTAACGAGTACCAATAAAGCAAATTGCGACCAGTTTTCACGTAAACCGAGAGTACGATGGGGAGATGGGATAGATTGAGATGGAATCATACGCAATGATCCTCTGCGCTGTCATAAAGTGCCTACGGCAATGCTCTTAGAGCCTGATCAAAAACCCAGATTTCTCATCGGGCACGTACCGTACCCATGCGACCATTGCGTGAGGGGTTATTTTTTCGCTCCAACCACCCCACGTTCCCCCTTCCTCCCCATCGGGGAGAGGAAGGGGGCTGGGGGGAAAGTGAGGGCCGCCAAGCGTGCTCCACAGCACTGGCGCTGAACCCGTTGCAACCCGTTTCTCTCGCGTCACGGAGACGCATGCGTTGCCCGTCACCGTTCTCCTAACCATTATGAAGATTCCTGATCGAGCCTCATCACAAGCTTAGGTTTTTGATCATTCTCTTACTACAACGTCGGTACGACCGGATACCCCGCCAACCGCCACTCGGCGATTCCCTCTTCCAAACGCGCACCGCGACGACCACTGGCTATGATGAACGATAGCGCTTCATCGGCATAACTACAGAGTGGGCCACGACAGTAGGCCACTATCAGCTTATCGACCGGTAACTCATCGATTCGGGCCGGTAGTTCGCTAAGGGGGATCGAAATTGCATCGGGGAGATGTGCGGCAACAAACTCCTCGGCCGGACGGACATCGAGCAAAACGATTTCACCCTGCTTCATGCCTGCTTGTAACTCTGCCATTGTAATCACTGGAAATTGCTGACGCTTCGGTCGGTACCGTTCGAGTGCTCGTTCGACGCCGGCGAGTTGCTGGACGGCAATGGTTCGTACTTCATTCCAGAGACGGATGACTGCCGGATCGGCTAGACGGTAGCGGATCGTCGTTCCTTGCCGTTCACCAATCACGAGCCCACCCTGTTTCAGGCGTTGTAAGTGCTGTGAGGTGTTCGCCACACTCATTCCCGTGGCATGCGCAAGCTGTTCGACGGTGCGTGGAGCTTGGACGAGGAGGTCGAGCAGTTCGAGGCGATGGGGGTTCGCCATTGCCTGAGTCACTAAGGCAATCTGTTGAAAGAGGTGCGCTTTTATCGTTCGGTTCATATTTTAGTTTTCAATAGATTTATTGAATAGTTGTACGTAACTATACCGGATAAACCTTGATCGGTCAAGTGATCGTCAAGGTTCTTTGTGCCATCCGTTTAGCCTCTACCATCGTTTGTGCAGGAAGGCTCATCGCATTCAAGGGCCGTGCACCTTCTACTGGCCTCTTTCTCGCCCGTAAGGCAGCGGAAAAGGCGCGATGACATTGACAACTATCATACGGAGACGATACCGTCGCCTAGGCAGACGCTCGTTGTTGCAAATGAGGGGTTGTTTGTCGTGCAATGCGGCGCTGTGTGGCATAGTGCTGGCAAACCTTTCAGATTTCAGATAACAAAATTTCCATCCTACAACAGCGCGGGCTTGCTATCATGCGAAGAAAGCTCGAGCGATGCGGTACGCTTCTCTACGTTTGACCGATTTGAACATTGGGGGCCATCGATGCAGAACCACTCTTTCTATCTGCTGGGCATATTGCTCTGTCTCACGCTGACGCTTTCAGTTTCACCATCGCAGACCAAACCACTACTGGCCCAGACTGATCCAATGCAACGAGTGATCGAACTAACTAATCAGATGCGGATGGCAAATGGCCTGTCGCCGCTGAAGCGTAACGATACCTTGCAGCAGGCGGCGATATTCATTGTTGAAGACAATGCTAGCCGGAATACACTGTCGCATTTCGACAGTCTTGGCCGCGGTATAGGGCAAAGACTTACCGATTTCGGTTACGCCTATTCGCTTGCTGCCGAGAATCTGGCAGCCGGCTACTCATCGCCTGAAGCTGTCTTAGACGGATGGATGAGTAGCTCCGGGCATCGGGCGAACATATTGCAGAATGGTTTGTGCGAAATGGGCGCCGGTTATACCTATCGCAGTGGCACGACCTATGGTCATTTCTGGTCACAAACCTTTGGCTGCCGCTGGAATACGTATCCGGTCGTGATCAACGGTGAAGCGGCGACTACCACCTCGCCGATAGTGAGTCTGTACATTTATGGGGCTGGTTGGGCAGAGCAGATGCGGCTGAGCAATGATAGTGTTAACTGGACGGCGTGGCTACCATATGTCACGAATTATACCTGGACACTGGCAGCAGGAAATGGTGAACGCACAGTGTTTGTGCAGCTTCGTCGGGGTGAGACTATCTACCAGACCAGCGATACGATAGTGCTAAACTCAACTCCGACCACTCCTCAGCCGCTGCGTACCTACATTCCGCTGGTGATTCGGTGAAAAACTACGATCTGGCATCACGGGCTTCTAAATCGCTTCCCGCGGTACATAGCTGGCCCCCTTCACCTTCCTTCTATCACTCTTCCCAAACGGGAAGAGGCAGGGGGAGCGTGAGGTGAAGAGGAATTCTCGCCTACCAATGCGGTGACGAGCATACTCGGCGGGATGACAAGGGGATAACCGCTGATCACCGTCGGTGCGGGCAGCAATGGCCTTTCTCCCGTTTATTCCTCTCTCCTTTTCCCTTGTCGGGTTCCAAACCTACCCACCTGATGGTAGAACATCACTTGCAGTCGCGTTATCGTGCGGCTGAGCAAACCTCGTTCCCAACTAGGAGGAACAGGTTTCTATAGATAGCAACTCACGTTGAGATTAGAACATTTGCTCGAATAATTTTTAACACCCACTGTAACCCATGTGGGATAATGTGGGATAATGTGGGATAATGTGCGATAGGTAGTGTCAACCGATTCTGCCAATCGGGTATAATCTATATATCGGAGATTGCTTTTAGTTGACGGACATCTTCCTGTGAGTGCGCAACATTCTCCCTCGCTGAGTAATCTGCATCTACTTACCGATTTTGTCCAGCGCGTGCGGACAAATGTGGAACGGGTAATCGTTGGAAAGACCGCTGCTGTCGATCTTTTGTTGATCGCACTACTGTGTGGTGGTCATGTGTTAATCGAGGATGTTCCCGGTGTTGGAAAGACCATGCTGGCTCGGGCCCTGGCGCTGTCGTTAGGGCTACGTTTTCAGCGGGTGCAGTGTACGCCTGACCTGTTGCCCAACGATCTTACCGGAGTGAGTGTTTACCGACCTCAGAGCGGTCAGTTTGTATTCCAACCTGGCCCGTTGTTCAGTCATATTGTGCTAGTCGATGAGATCAATCGCGCCACGCCGCGCACGCAAAGCGCGTTGCTCGAAGCGATGGGAGAAGCACAGGTGAGTATCGATGGAGTGACCCATCGGTTACCAGAGCCGTTTCTGGTTATCGCAACCCAGAATCCAATTGAGTTTGAGGGTACCTTTCCTTTGCCGGAAGCACAGCTTGATCGGTTTCTGCTCCAGATACGCCTCGGTTATCCTTCGCCGGAAGAAGAATTGCAGATGTTGACGCTGCTGACCGGTGAGCATCCTATTTCCCAGATTACGGCAGCAGTCGATGGTTCACACCTTCCCGATTTGCAACGGATGATCTATGCGGTGCGGGTAGCACCATCGTTACGCGAATATCTGGTCCGCCTGGCTCATACCCTGCGTAATCACCCCGATCTGGCATTGGCGATGAGTCCACGTGCGACTCTGGCATTGTTTCGCGCCGGTCAGGCACGAGCAGTGTTGGCCGGACGTGATTATGTGCTACCTGATGATTATAAGGCGTTGGCCGTGCCGGTTTTGCAACACCGATTGTTGGTGCGTCCGGCAGCGGCGTTGCGTGGTCGTACCAACGCCGATATACTGGCTGAGGTGTTAGAGAGTGTCGAATTACCCCTCGAGTAGGTACTATTTTTGGGCTCAGGGAAGGATGCTGGCGAGTTGTGATAGCTATCTTTGGGCTGTTCCTTTTAGAAAGTTCTACCCACTCACGTCAGTATGCGGGTCAATAACCTGCACTGCGTATGTCGGTGAGGCGGTACTGGTAACAAAGGGAAAGGCATCGCTATGGCAGTGCTCACACTTACCCGTGATGGACCGGTTGCGACCCTAACGTTACAACGGCCAACAGTGCATAATGCGTTTAACCCTGAGATGATTGCTGGCATTACCGAAATCTGTACCGAGATTCGGGCCGATCCGGCGCTCCGTGTGCTCGTCGTGCAAGGTGAGGGACCGTCATTTTGTGCTGGGGCCGATCTAAACTGGATGCAGGCCAGTCTTGCCTATTCGCGTGAGGAAAACCTGGCCGATGCGTCGCGCCTCGATGACATGTTTACCGCCCTTGATACATTACCGCAGGCGGTTGTTGCGCGTGTGCATGGAGCCACCCTCGGCGGGGGTGTAGGGCTTGTCTGTTGTGCCGATTACGTTGTGGCCGCTGAAGAGGCGACGTTTGGTCTCACCGAGGTGCGATTGGGATTGCTGCCAGCAGTGATTGCCCGCTTTGTTACTGCAAAAATTGGTTTGGGTCACGCTCGCGCTTTGTTTGTGACCGGGCGACGGATCAAAGCGGCTCAGGCGTTGGCTATTGGGTTGGTGCACGAGGTGGTTCCTGCCGGACAGCTCGATCAGGCGGTGGAACAGGTGGTCGGTGATCTGTTACGTGGCGGGCCACGGGCGATTGCGCTCAGTAAAGCTCTGTTACAGGTCGTTCGTACTGGTTCCATCGAGGAAATACGTCGCTTGTCGGTTGAAGCAATTGCCACTGCTCGTACTGGCGCCGAAGGTCAGGCTGGTTTACGGGCATTTCTCAACCGGCAATCACCACCGTGGGCGCCAGAGCAATAGGTTCGATGTGAGTATGTTGAAATACGTCGAAGGTCTTTTATCATATGCCTGCTTTCACCGTTCGCCCTGCGACTAGCGCCGATATACCCGCACTGGCCCGACTGATTGTTGAGTTGTATCATGCCGAGTTACCCGGTTTACTCAGTGGCTCTCAACGTGGTCAGGAACAGCTATTGGCCTACACCCTGCGTGCAAACGGTGAAGTTGCGCTTAACAATCGGTTGGTCGTGTGCGATGAACAGCAACATGTCGTTGGAACGGGCATGGTGCAGTTTCCCACCGAACCGGCTTACGAACGTGCACCGCAGGGAACTATCGCGGTTGCGCTGCGTGAGCTTGGGGTAGTACCAACGCTCAAGCTGGCGATGGCGGTGGTCCGTACCCTTTTCGGGATGTATCGCCATACGAACCTACACAGTGCGTTGATCCACTCAGTGGTTGTATCTGCGGCAGTGCGGGGCAATGGTGCCGGACAGCAGTTGATGAGCGCGCTGGAAGCTCAGATTCAGGCACGAGGACTGGAACGTTCGCGGCTGCAAGTGTTGCAGCATAATACTGCTGCCCAACGCTTCTATCGGCGGCTTGGCTACCGCGAAATCTGGTGCCTGGATGGCTGGTATGCCCGGTTGGGATGGCCGAGTCTGGTGATGGAGAAGGAGCTGAGTTGAGTCGATGCGCGGCTTTTCTTTATTCAGCGTGCAGTTGTGTGGTAGAACACAATGGTAAATGGACGTCCGATAGCTCCCTGTGGGCAATAACTCTCGCAGATCGGACAAAAGTTGCAGGCGTCGGCATCAACAATCACTGCATAACCATCGCGAAGGGCCACCGCCTGCGTTGGGCAGAGCGAAACACAGATACCGCAACCGTTACAACGATTACGGTCGATTTCTGGTAAAGGATGAAAGGTTGTTGATAGTCGTGTTTCTCTCATCGTTATCACTCCTGTTTGTCGCTGCTGTTTTCACTATAATGGAATAGTGAGTTTGCGCGAAGTGACAATCGTCACAGGGTAGGTAGCAATTGAACAACGAACGAATTGCACAACTGCGACGGTTAAGTTTTTGTCGACAGCTTCCTGATGATGTCGTGCGGACGCTGGCGCTTATTTCCCACTTGCGTAGCTACCCTACCGGGGCATTAATCGTTCTGGCAGGTGAACCGCCGCAGGCTATGTATGCAATCGTTGCCGGACGGGTAAAACTTACCCGTATCGCGCCGAACGGGCGTGAGCAGATTATCAATGTGATGGGGCCTGGGCAGCATTTTAATGCTGTACCGATTTTCGATGAAGGTCCGTGTCCGGTAAATGTTGAAGCAATCACTGATGTTGAGGTACTGGAATTACCAATCACGGCTATACGACAGGTGGTAGCTGACCATCCCGCGCTGGCGATGGCATTCTTGCGTGAATTTGCCGGTCGTTTGCGTCACATGGTAAACCTAATCGACAACATTGCCCTGCATAGTGTCCAGGGGCGGTTGGCTCAATTATTGCTTAGTCGGGCAACAGCATCTGAAAAGGGAGAGCTGGTTGCCCCGCTTACTCAGGCCGAAATGGCAGCAATGATTGGCACTGTGCGCGAGATGGTCAGTCGTACTCTGCATCAATTTGAGTTACAGGGATACATTCGTATTGAACGCGGCGCAATCACGATCTGTAATCGCACCGCGCTGGAATCCTGTGCTGAGGCATAGCTTTACTCACCTAGCGGGCGACTTGGCGTAAGGCGGCAATCGCTCCGCGCGTGATCAAGTCACTGTCATTGACGATAGTAATGAAGCGAAACCCCAGCACAGCTAGGTCGGCAGCCCATTCTGGACTGGCGTAAATACCGGCAATCACGTTATGCTGCTGGCAAACTTCAACGACGCGACTGAGAACGGCCCGGAAAGCGGGGGCCGAAAAATCAACCGGTACCGGTAGACCCAGGCTCAAGCTGAGATCGGCCGGTCCGACGTAGAGGCCGGTAATACCGGAGACAGCAGCAATCGCTTCAAGTTGATCAAAGGCACGGGCTGTCTCGATCATCGGCATGATGATCGGGATGCGCTCCACCATCGCTGGCTCGGCTACTCCGTGCACAACCCCAACCCGTACCGGCCCGTAGCTCCGAATACCTTCTGGGGGGAAGCGACAGGCAGCTACCAATGCCCGCACGTCATCTGGCCCGGTAATGAGGGGGGCGATAATTCCTGTTGCACCACGATCGAGCGCACGCATGATTGCTGCCGGCTCGTTCCATGCTAAGCGCACAAAAACCGGACACTGCCGCTGGTCGATAGTGTGGAGAATCTGTAAAGCAGTGGGATCGTCGATCAGGCCGTGCTGGAGATCGATGGTTAGTGACGGAAAGCCGGCTGCTACCAACAACTCGGCACTCCATGGACTAGGGATGGTGAGCCACGCATTATAAACTACCGTGTTAGCGGCCCAGCGTTGACGAAGTTGGTCCGTCATACGTCTATCTCCATCTCAGTGTAGAACGGGTATCGAATGCACTGTTATTCATCCGGCTCGTCATTCACCGTTACGCCGAGTGCCCGCTCGATCCGATCAAGACGGGCGCTAACTGTGCGTCGCCACGCTTCTTGTTCAACCAGATTCGCACGGGTACGGTAGAGTATCTCTTCCTGTAACCGACGAACGCCACCGATACGGTCGGCCAATAATCCGATCAGAAAAATGATCAACGCCATTAAAACCAGTACGCTCCCGACCAACAACGACTGGTCGTTAGAAGCTGATAATACACCCAGACGGCGACCGATGAAAACCGTCGCTGCCCAGGCAAGAAGAAGAACTCCGGGAACAGCGAAGAAGAGTGCAATATAACTGAATACCTTCAGCGGTTCGTAGGTTGTGTAGGTGCGGGCAATGATGGCAGCCTGCCGTTTGACAAAATTCCAGTTACCGCGATGGAGGCGCGAGGGTCGTTGCACAGGGTTAGTTTTTATCGGTACCGCGACAATCGTGAGCCGACGTTTGCCAGCCTGAATCAGATTTTCTACGGTGTATGAAAAATCCGAGGTGACGAAGGTACGAAGCGCAGCTTCACGGGAGAGTGCACGAAATCCGGAAACAGTATCGGGGACGTTGGTCTCGGAAGCCCAACGCACCACAGCACTTCCGACGTGTTGAAGCACCTTTTTCAACGGTGAGAAGTGTTCGATTTGATGAACCTGCCGATCACCGATGACAATATCGGCTTTCCCAGCTAGGATTGGGGCAATCAGGAGGGGAATCTCACTTCCAGGATACTGGTTATCGGCATCGGTATTGACAATAATGTCAGCACCAAGGCGTAATGCGGTATCAATCCCGGTCTGATAGGCAGTTGCCAATCCTTTGTTGGCGGTGTGGCGCACAACATGATCGGCACCAGCGCTCAGCGCGACTGCAACGGTGTCATCGGTGCAGCCATCATCGATAACAAGTACCTCAACCTGATCCACGCCGGGAATCTGACGGGGAATGGCGCGAATGACATCGCCGATAGTATCACGTTCATTGAGGGCTGGAATCTGGACGATCAGTTTCATGCCCATCCTGCTATCATCCTTGTTGCGGGGCAGCTCCATACGCTGCCCCCTACCCTTGTGTGCGTCACAAAGGCCGCTGGTTTCCCTATTTAGCTCCGATTTCGCCACGGATGAAGCGTTCAGTCAGCTCACGCGCTTCGTAATCGGTGAATTGACGCGGTGGAGTCTTCATAAAATAACTGCTCGGTCCATACAAGGCGCCACCGATCCCGCGATCAAGCGCCAGCTTGGCACAGCGGATGGCGTCGATCACCACTCCAGCCGAGTTTGGCGAATCCCAAACCTCTAGTTTTAATTCGAGGTTGATCGGCACGTCACCAAAGGTGGTGCCTTCCATACGGATGTAGCACCACTTACGGTCACCGAGCCAGGGTACGTAATCGCTCGGTCCGACATGCACATTCTCGGCGGGGAGTTCATAGCCCAACTGTGACGTTACGGCCTTGGTCTTGCTGATCTTCTTGCTCTCAAGCCGTTCACGTTCGAGCATATTGAGGAAGTCAGTATTCCCGCCGAAGTTCAACTGATAGGTGCGATCAAGCCGCACACCCCGCTCTCTGAACAGCGTCGTCAAGACGCGATGAGTGATGGTTGCACCAACCTGACTCTTGATGTCATCGCCGATAATCGGCAATCCCTTCTCTTCAAAGCGACGTCGCCAGTACTCCTGGCTGGCAATAAAGACCGGGATACAGTTGATAAATGCGCAACCGGCGTCAAGCACTTGCTCAACATACCACTTTGTCGCCATTTCACTACCAACAGGGAGAAAATTGACGACGACGTCGGTTTTCGTTTCACGCAGAATCCGTACAATATCATCAGTATCACGCTTTGACTTTCGGATCACTGTGCTGAGATACTTCCCGATTCCATCATGAGTCATCCCACGTGACACCGGTACTCCCAGTTTTGGTACATCGGCGAAACGGTAGGTATTGTTCGGTTCAGCGAAGATTGCCTCGGCCAGATCGCGATCAACCTTGGTATCGGCAATGTCAAACGCGGCCGAGAACTCGATGTCGCCAACGTGATACCCTCCCAGGTTCACATGCATCAGCCCGGGAATATCATCACCATCACGAGCATTTCGATAGTAATGAACACCCTGCACTAATGAAGAGGCGCAATTACCAACGCCAATAATCGCAACGCGGATCTTCTTGCTCACAGCGCTTCTTTCCTTTCAACATAGCTTCCTGAGGCGGTAGCCGCAACATGGCGGCGTGGATCAACACGCCATTGTACTCTTGTTACGGTACTTTGTAAAATGAGCCATTATCCTCCTTCTGGCGTTGGGGTTGGCTCGGTTTCGGGTAATGGCTCAGGCGTTGGGGTCGGTGTGGGGGTTGGAGTCGGCACCGACACAATGGTGACGGTGACCTCTGGCGGTTCACCGACCAGCCGAACTCCATCGGGGAGGAGCGGCTGCACCCTGAACTGATAAACACCAACGCCTATCCCGTTTAAGTTAAGCGTTACCACGAGCGGAGTAGCAGCCAATGCGTTCAATCGATCGCTGGTACCGGCAAAGGTCATCTCAACCACATTTGGCGACACTACTGCCGTCAATCCACTACTTAGCCCGCTCAGTGTGACCTCAACCGGCAAACGTACCTGAAATGGCAGTGGAATTGGTGTGATCTGAACGGTGACCCGTACTGCATTTGGTTCGTTTTGAGCCGGCGAGGTACCTGCTGGCACAACAAGCGGTACAATTCGTACCACCGACTCGCGGGCATCGGCAATGTCGATCGCTTCCGTTGCCAAAAAACTGATAGCATCAAGCGGCCCAGAGCTACCGGTCAGCGTGATTAACGGCGGCTCAACGTTGATACCGGTGACGACAAAGCCCGGTGCCGGAGTGCCGATAATAACCGGTGATACCGGCACGAGCCGCAGGCCAACAACCGGGTTAATTGGGATCGTGACGGTTACGGTTGCCGGTTGTACCTGTACCCCTTCAACCGGCTGATTACTAGCGTCAACCGGAGTCAGGTTGAGTGTTGCCACGTATGAAGCGCGGAGTTGGGCAATGTTGGCAACAGTGCGGGCCGCAGTAACCCGTATCACCCGACTCTGCGGGCCACTGACCGAGACCGTACTGATCGGGGCGCCGTTGTAGCGCACTTCTGGCTCACCCCGTTCAAAGCTAAACGGTGGCGAACCAACAATGTCTAGGTTAATCGGTACGTTCACCGTCTCGATTGGTTCGATCCGGATATTGATAGCGGCAGGTTCAACGCCATTGGGCGGCACGCTAAACGAGAGATTACTACGGGTGGTTTGGACGTTAATCGGTACCACATGATCACCTGGCCCAAGCCTGCTTAGGTCGGCCACAACCCGAATATCAACCGGTCGTAGTTCCGAACGCTGACGGCGGTCGGTGCGAAGGGTGACATCAACTGAGGGGAAGATCGTCGTTGGCAGGCCATTGGCATCGACCACCACCATATCTTCGGCCAACCCGACAATTTGCAACGTTAAATCGTCGAAGCGCACCGTCTCTTCTGGATTTTCACTAAACGAAACAAATGACCAGAGAGCAAAACTTAAGCCCACTGCCAGTAAGGCTCGTAAGATGGCCGAACGCACGCTACTCATGCCGCCCTCTTCGTCTCTGGATCAAGCGGCACCTGCATCAGATCGGCTAACATCGTGCGCAGACGTGCCTCAGTTAAATAACTTACGATGCGGCCGTCGCTTACCAACGAGATCGCGCCGGTCTCTTCCGAGACGACGACCGCTAGCGCATCTGTCTGTTCAGTAATACCTTTCGCTGCTCGGTGACGGGTACCGTAGCGGCGTGGCCCGGCAATGTCTTCACTGAGCGGTAAGACTACATTGGCGGCCAGGATGCGGTTCCCGCGGATAATAACCGCCATATCGTGCAGAGGTGCATTCGGATAGAAAATATTGAGCAAGAGCGGTATCGAAATTCGTGAATCGAGGATTACGCCACGGTCGGCAAATTCTTGTAACTGAGTACGCCGCTCGATCACCATCAGAGCACCGACTCCTTGCTGCGAGAGTTGTGCTGCTGCACGACTGATAACCTGGATGGTTTCCAGCAACTCTGAGCGGTTGGCTCCGCCGAATGGTCGGCCGAAGAGATCGCTTGAACGACCCAAACTTTCGAGCGCACGTCGTAATTCAGGCTGAAAGAGCACTGGGATCGCGACAATCAACGCTGGCGAGATAACATTCACCACCAGCCAGTTGAGCAGTGTCAGCCGATCACTGGCAATGGATGGCATAAGAAAAGAGATCACCAGCAAGATACCAACGCCACGGAGTAATTGTACGGCCCGAGTGCCACGTACAATCCCCAGCAGCCAGTAGAAGAATGCCGCAACAATAAGAATATCGATTAGCGCAAATGGCGAGGTAAACGGATTTAACCGCGCCCAGAGACGCTCAAGTTCTACCATTGCTAACTCTGTGGCGGCGCCGGCTTGCGTTGTTCAAGCATACGATTGGCGGCGCTCAACATTGCTTCAACTCGTTCCGTCTCAACCCCTGGCATTTTGAGCATCCGCCGACAGAGCTGGCCTGCCTGACCATATTCTTCGCGCCGCATTAACATATCGTATAGCATAAAGTAAGCTTCCATATCCTGTTGGTCGAGGGCTATGATCTGATGTAGCTCGGCGATAGCGTTATCGTAATCACGTTGTTGGGCGAAGATACGGGCAATCTGCTTTTTCTCGCTAATCGCTTCTTTTGTGCGGCGGGCCAGGGTATGCATGAGTGCCAGCCACTGACGAGCATCAATATCGTTTGGCGCAATTTGCACAATACGATCATACATCTCGCGAGCACGTTCATGATCGCTGAGCATCCAGTACGTTTGGGCAACTTCTTGCAACGAAGCGACCGCATCTTTCAGTTGGCCAGCACGTTTTTGTAATTCGCTGACGCGCACCAGTCCGGCTAATCCCTGATCGAGATACCCGCGACGCAGTTGCATTCGTGCCAGTCGATTACTCATACCGATGTGGTTTGGCGCCAGCCGTACCGCGTATTCGAGCATCTCAATCGCACGATCAAGTTGTTGCCGTTCTTCGTAGTAAGTAGCCATCTCATCAAGCTGAGCAAGTGACTCGGCCAGTTTGCCTTGTCGGAAGTATACTTCAGCCAGTTTGGTATAGATGGTGCGATCATACGGCAGGAGTCGTTTGGCTTCGAGCAAGGCCTGTTCAGCACCGGCCAGATCGTCACTGATAGCATACGCTTCGGCCATCCGTCGAACCAACTCACCGCGCGACGGCGGCGTGGCAAAGGGATACCGTGTTGATGCTTCGGGAGAAGTCTGTTCAGCAACCGCCTGACCACGACGTAACTGTTCGAGTGCTGCTTCAGCTTGACCGAGGGCAATATAGCTATCGGCGGATGCGCGATAGATCAACGCTGGTGGCAGCATCGGATCGGGTTCGCTTGCCAACAAAATTTGGGCCTGTTCTAGCTCGAGTAGGGCGAGATGGTGCTGTTCGTGTTGCTGCTGGATGACTGCCAGCAGGTAATGTAGTAAGGCTCGATCAGCGATTAGCAACGCGGCACGATACTCGGCTTGCACCGCAGCAAATTCGTTGGGATGTTTCTGTAATTGTGCCAGCACCGTTGCCAGTGAATCCCAAATCACATTTGGCTGGTCACCCATCAATGCCAACGTAATGTTCAACCGGGCCAGTGCTACCGGATCATCGGGTGAACCCAACTCAAGCGCCTGACGAAATTCATCAAGCGCAGCTTCAAACCGTTCGAGTTTGAGGAGCGCTAACCCGTACTGGGCATGTACTTCACGGTGCTGAGGTGCCCATTGCAGCAAGCGCCGAAACTCTTCCAGAGCTTTATTCGTCTGCCCAAGGCGAAAGTAGGTGTTGGCAACTTGTAACAGTTGTTGAACTGCCTCTTCGATTCTTCCCGTCTGTCTGAGTAGTTCGGCCAGTTTCGAGCGGGCGTTCACGGCATCGGGCGAGAGTTCGATGAAACGGAAGTAGACATCAATCGCCTTTTCCTGCTCGCCACGCACGCGATAGGTTTCGATCAACAACTGATACTTCGCCAGCGCATCTTCGGGGCGCCCCTGCCGTTCGTAGATTTCACCCATACGCAGGTGGATCGGGAGGTAATCGACGTTGTGATGAATCACCTCCATACAGGCATCCAGCGCAGCATCGAGGAGGCCTTGAGCAAGGTAGGTGCCACTCAGTTCTAACCATCCGGCAGCCACTTCATCGAGGCCGGTTGGATCGAGCGGGGTTGGTGGTGGAAATTCTGGCGTTGGTAATACCGTTGGTGCACTCATCCGTTCGAGCAACGGTAGTTGTTCGATAGTTGTTGGTTCGGCTGCCGGTGTCTGATCGACATCAGGCACTCTTCCCGAACGGAGGAAGTCGGTGATCGGGCGAATCTTTCCCCAACGCCCGCTATCTATTTCGGGTGCGGCCGGTTCCGCAGGTGCGGCGGCAGGCTGAGGCTGCAAGACGCCGGTGCCAATAGTACGGAGCTTGGCAAACATGTTGCGGTCAGCAAGCTCTTTGGCGCGATTTTTAAATTCAGCGGCCCGCTCGCGCCCCCACCGCTTACTGGCCAAAAAATCAGCCAGGGTTCCGTACAACGAGGATGCACGAGCCAGATCGCCTATTTGCTCGTAGATCGTGGCTGCACTCTCGTACATCGCGATCAGGTCATCAACTTCTGCTTTTCCGACCGTCTCTAAATCGACCAGACCGATAGTGAGTTCAAACTCTTGTGCAGCTTGGGGTAGCTGACCAAGATCGCGGTAGACTTGTCCTAATGCAAAATGGGCTGAAAGTGCATATTCAGGATCGGTCGCTGCACGTGTAAGCACACTTACTGCGGCTTTGAGATTACCATGGCTCTGATACAGTAAACCAAGTGAATAGAGAACATCAGCCCGTTCGAGACCGGCCTGAAGAGCCTGTTCGTAAAGCGTGATGGCCCGTTCTTCATCACCTGCTTGCTGGCACGCAATTGCTTCGGCTACCAGTTGTTCGGGTTGCGAGGCGGCACCCCGGAGAGCACCGGTTGGATACGCAGGACGTAAACCACTCGTGCCGCGCATCGCAGGAGAAGCAACCGGTTGCCCACCGAGTTGTTCACGGAGCCGGTTTACCAGTTCACGGGCGGTACGCTGGTTAGGGACAAGACGGAGTGCCCATTCCGCTTCCTGCAATGCGGTGGCCAGATCGCCCTGGGCAATCAGACGCTGAGCAATTTCCAGATGCGTGTCGGCAGCTTCAGGCAATGCACCGATGTCTTCATAGAGCTGGGCCAGCCGCCGACGCTGATCATCGAGGTCGGGTTGAAGTGTAAGTAATTCGCGTAACGCCTCGGCAGCCTGCAAGGTACGCCGCTGCGCACTATGGAGATCGGCAAGCGCACGATAAGACTCAACCGCAGACGCAACATTCCCTAATTGCCGATAACACTGTGCAATGTAGTTCAAGAAAAAGGCATTGGTGCGGTCTTTTTCGTATAAATCACGAAATGCCTGTAACGCCTTATCGAACCGGTTCGTCTGGTAAAGCGCAACGGCGGCTGCGGTCAGGGCCTCAATATCTTGCGGGAATTCTTGCAATGCCCGTGCTGCCGCCCGTAGCGCATCTTCCCAACGTCCCTGCGCCGATGCTTCCCGACACTGTTCTATCGCTCGATCAAAAATTGCTCGGTTGCCTGCCATAGCGTTTTTCCGCATGTTATCGGCGCTACTTTCCTAATAAAAGCAGAATGAGCGCCTTCTGGACGTGGAGTCGGTTCTCGGCCTGTTCAAAAACCACCGATTGCGGCCCGTCGATCACATCTGCCGTAATCTCTTCCCCACGATGGGCCGGCAAACAGTGCATTGCCAGCGCATGTGGTGCGGCGTGGGCCATCAGTGCTGCGTTGACCTGATACGGTGTAAAGACAGGACGCCGACGAGCTGCCTCGTGTTCCTGGCCCATCGATGCCCAGACATCAGTATACACTGCATCGGCGCCGGTAACAGCCTCTTGTGGTGAGGCGGTAATAGTTACTGTCGCGCCATGCCTGTCGGCCAGTTGTTCTGCCAGTTCGACAATGTCGGGTGCAGGTCGGTAATCTGGCGGACAACCGATTCGGACATTGACGCCCAGCGTGACTCCTAACAACATCAACGAATGACATACATTATTTCCGTCGCCGACATACGCTAGCGTCAGACCCTGTAAATGACCGAAGTGCTCGCGCAAGGTCAGCATATCGGCCAGAGCCTGACATGGATGTTCCCGATCAGAGAGTGCATTGATAACCGGCACCGAGGCATAGCGGGCCAGTGTTTCGATTGTAGCATGTTTGAAGACGCGAGCAGCAATAATTGCGACCCAACGACTCAAATTGCGTGCCACATCAGGGACACTCTCGCGTCCGCCCATATCGATGTCGTTGGCCGAGAGATAGGAAGGATGACCACCGAGCTGGGTCATTCCGGCCTCGAAGGCGACTCGTGTTCGTAGGGAAGGCTTTTCAAACACGAGAGCCAGCGTTTGCCCTATCAAAGGACGATCATCGTTCATTCCAGAGCGCCAGGCGGCCTTGAGAGCCGCAGCCCGGTCTAACAATGCCTCAACTTCCGTGCGGCTGAGATCGGCTGCAGAGAGAAAGTGTCGCAGTGTCATGGGAATATCTTTCTGTTCGGAACTCATCGACCGGCTTATGGTTGTTGTTCAACATCGCTACCGAAAACGTGTGTACTGTCCTATTCGCCCGGTGTATTACAGACGAGGCGTATCGCGTCGGCGGCGGCGCGGATTGTAACGCTGTTCAAGGCTTAACCGGCGGTAATCACCTGCTTCAATCAAAATTCGTTCCCGGCAGATCGCAGCATCAAACATTCGCGAGAGAATCCGTGGATCAATGTCCTGCGGGTCACGATTACTGGTGATCACCGTCGGTAGAGCATAATTATACCGATGGTTCATGATCTGGTAAAGTTTTTCCCGTGCCCAGGGTGTGGTATTCTCGGTGCCCAGATCATCGAGAATCAGCAGTGGTACGTCGCGCACCAGCTCAAAGCGTTCATCGTAAGCTGTTTCGGAGTTGGGACCAAACGTCGAACGCAGATGATCGAGCAGATCGGGCACAACGGTGAAAAGAACCGGTGTATGGCGGTTGAGGGCTTCGTTGGCGATAGCTGCTGCCAGATGGGTTTTGCCACAGCCGTAACCGCCAAACAAGACCAGCCAGCCTTGAGGGCTTTGGGCGTACTCGTAAGCGCGGGCAAATGCGCGCTGCACACCCGGTACTGTACGGTCGAAGGTGGCGAAGGTTTTATCGCGCAAGGGAGCCAGATTCGAGAGCCGTTCAAGCTCTTCATAGCGCCGCCGTTCCTTTTCAGCCTGTTTACACCGGCAGGTGATCAGCACGCCAAAGTTGGGATCGCCATACGGTACGTCGAGCGTATAATAACCGGCGCCACGACAGATCGGACACACTGCTTCAGAGGTCACTCTCGTCGCTTCCGCGGCGGAAGAGGTGTCCGAGTTGTCCGCTGGTATATTTTTCAATATCGATAGGTCGTCCGGTGTGATACGGCGCAGATTCTCGTCCATTGGTGGCCCACCTCTCCAGCATGCGCTGAATATAACGCCACGAACGCACGTTAGCGCGAACTGCCTCGCGAATCGCATCTTCCAACCATTCCGCTGGATAGCGATCACTGGCAGCCCGCAGCTCTTCGAGCAGTAACGGCGTTACCAGACCAATGTTTTGTTCGTACAGCTCGATCAAGCTCGGTTGTTCTCCATTCAGTTCGTCAGTCGGCGGTACAATACCACTGGCCTTGACCTGTTCTGCCCAGGCCCGATTGGCCGAGGTATTGATAAGATACCAGTTGCGAACCCGACCATCTCGCGGTTCGACCAGATGTAACACTGTACCCCGCCGTACTGCCGCTACCAGTCCTTCGTCGAGTAATTCTTCAAATGAGCGTAAGGTACTGAGCGTTTGTAATGACCGGCGGAGTACATCGTCGTTCAGCAAATCTTCCCAACTGAGTCGACGGGGACGGCTGCGAAGGCGACTGATCCGATAGAAAAGGTGCAAGGTGACTTTGAGTTCACTCGGCTTTGTGATCGCCGGTAACACTTCGGTGAAAAACTCTGGAGGGATACCGATCAGTCGTTCGGTTGTGAAGCCGCTGAACGTCATAGTCTACCTATCGCCAGGTTACGTCCGGTCGTGATGTTGCGTTTCATGATACATCCTGGTCGTTCACCGCGCACTCAGTGCTTGATTGTCTGGCGTCAGGATTAGTTCGATGTCTGGTACAAGACCCTCCGACCACAATGGTGTACCGATACTGGTAATCCATGGTACCACATCTCGACGGTGTTCAGACATCGAACCTGACTTGCAACAGGTTGTGTGATGTTTCTGGCTTTCGGTCGCATTCGCTAGTCAATGGTAAGCGCATACAATAGCAATCTCTCTCCCACACGCTCTCCCTAAGAGCGCGGGCCTCTGGCCCGCATTGTGCGGTGCGCCGCTGGAAGCCATTCTTCTTCAAATCTGGACAAAATCTGTGCAATGTATTGACAAAAGCTGTGAAAGATCATATAATTTGCGTAGTTAACCTTTTGGGTTGCAATCTATCTCATCGAAAAGAATGGGACCATATCCTATGAAATCACGTTCGTCATTAACGTTTATCTTCCTAACAATTTTCATTGACCTACTCGGCATCGGTATCGTGTTACCGTTGCTGCCCGAATATGTCAAAATTGTAGAACGATCAACATGGCCATGGCTGGCTGAAAATCGCGCCTTGATCGTTGGCGCCCTGACGGCTTCGTATGCGTTAATGCAGTTTCTCTTTGCCCCAGTTTTAGGTGCCCTCAGTGACCGGTTTGGCCGCCGACCGGTACTGCTGCTCAGCCTGATGGGGACCGGTTTGAGTTATCTGGTTTTTGCCCTCGCCGAAAATCTGACGTTTCTCGGTGTGGAAACGGTCATCGGCTTGCTGTTTCTAGCCCGTATAGTTGCCGGTATTATGGGGGCGAGTATCAGTACGGCGCAGGCCTACATTGCCGACGTCACACCACCGAATGAGCGCGCTCGTGGTTTGGGTATGATCGGTGCAGCTTTCGGCCTCGGTTTTATGCTCGGCCCTGCGTTAGGCGGTCTGCTGGCTAATGTAAGCCTACAGGCTCCTGCTCTTTTCGCGGCGCTGCTCAGCTTTGCGAATGTGACATTCGGTTTCTTCCGCCTGCCCGAGTCGCTTCCGGCTGACAAGCGGTCACAGGCGCAGAAGCGCAATCTTAACCCAATTAGTCGTCTGGTGGCAGTTGCCGGTGATGCTCGTGTGCAGCCGTTCATCCTGGGGAGTGTTCTGTTCAACCTGGCCTTCGCCGGCTTACAGAGCAATTTCCCGGTCTATAGCGATGTGCGGTTTAATTTTAGCCCGCAGCAAAATGCCTTCATCTTCGCTTTCATCGGTCTAATCGCAGTCATTGTTCAGGGTTTTCTCATCAGAAAGCTGGTCGCTCGTTTTGGCGAAGCCCGCCTGACCATCACCGGTTTAAGTCTGATGGCCATCGGCTTTGCTGCAACCGGACTTGCTACTGCGGGTTGGATGCTCTTCCCGGCAATCGGTCTGGTAGCATTGGGAAGCGGCATGGTCACCCCCTCGCTTACCAGTCTGGTTTCGCAATCGGTAATGGCTACCGAGCAAGGCTCCATCCTGGGTGGGGTACAATCTTTTAACAGCTTGATGATGGTGGTCGGTCCGCTCCTGGCAGGCTTACTGTTTGACCTTCTAGGGCCTGGTGCGCCGTACATATTTGGCGCTGGACTACTAACCGCAGCATTGGTTGTTTTGTTCAGCGCACTGCGCGAGCGGTTCAGTGGGCGGTCGCAACCAGAAGTTGCAACCATATCTACTGAGTCTATGGTAAATGCTGAGTAGCCTTGACGCTCATGTTGGGGCAAGTAAGCATTGCGTTCCTCTCATGATTACAAGGTTATAGAAGACTGTAGTGACATCGGGGCGCACTACCGTGCGCCCCGATACAATTAGCGATGGTCTGACTCGCTCACTGTAGGATGCACGTCAGGAGCTCATTATGTTTCACAGCCTTACTCATCCTCTTGCTCGTTATCCTGTCTGCCGTTCCCTCCATCAAGGAAGATAACCTCCTCGGCCCGCACGTAAGTCCGTGAGCGAGGTTGACCACTCTCTTTATCTTGCCAGTTATCTGTCCGTAGACTTCCCATCACCATCACACGTCGCCCCTTTTGCAAATAATTTCCACATACTTCCGCCAACCGCTCCCACGCTTCCACAGTTGTCCATTCAGTTTCGCTCAGCCGTTTGCCCTGCTCATCAATACCTGCCGGTCGATTGGTAGCCAGGTTGAAGCGGCAAACGGTGACGCCATTACCTACTTGCCGTACTTCTGGATCGGCCCCCAGACGCCCGATCAGCTCTACCCGATTGACCGTACCCCGAAAGCTGCGCATCATTGTCCTCCTTCATCTACGACTTGCCCAATCAATTGCTGGTGTCATAAATAAATCGTAGATAGCGGCCAAAAGTTACACGATCTGTGAGAAAAATTTAAAAACACCCGAAAAGCGCTGCGCTGAGTATAATGAGAATCATGACGAACCTATCTGAGTCAACCAATCCGAGCGGACATCCTGGCCTGACATCACCAATTGCGACGATTCTTGCTCTGAGCAAGACAGTCCTCTCGTCGCTTGATTTAGGTGATGTTTTGCAGCGCGTGCTGGCTGCCACTCGTGAGCTGAGCGAAGCCGACGTGGTCTCGATCTGGTTGCTCGATGAGCAAGGCGAATGGTTGACAACAGCGGCAACGTTGGGTCTTGAAAGCCGGACGGATTATGAGCGAACTTTCCGCCTGCGGCTTGGCGAAGGGGTGGCTGGCTGGGCTGTTGCCAATCGCCAGATTCTCCAGCTCACCGATCCGGCGAATGATCCGCGTTACGTACAGCAGCTTGACCGGCATCCATCAGCGATTCTGGCTATTCCTCTGATTGTGCGCGATCGTTGCTGCGGTGCGCTCAGTCTGGCTCGGTTTACAGGGTCAGAACCGTTCAGCCAGGAACTGATTGAGACGATTTCAATCTTTGCCGATCAGGCAGCGATTGCCATCGACAACGCCAATACTGCCCAGATTCTGCGTCGGGCAACGACCCGCGAACGGATTTTGCTCGCCAGTATGACCAGTAATGATCCTATTGCTGGCATACAACACGAGCTGACCGCCGTTTTGGGTGTTAGGCCGCAACTGATTACCAGCGCCGCCAATGGTGCAATGTTTGATGATACCGGTCACCCTGTCACCGCTCAGGACTTTGAGCGTTGGCGGCGCGATGGTGCGTTGATCATAGATATGCGCTTCGATGGCTTACCGGCCTGGCTGGTAGCATCGATTCCAGGTCACTACTGGACTCACGGCGACGCCGATCTGCTGGCGTTTGCTGCCGGTCAGATAATGTATGCCCGCCAGCGGGTATACGAACGGCGGCTACAGATTCGATCTGAAGCGTTGCACCGCCTGGTAGCGCTGACCAATGCTCGTATCGATCAGGTCAGTGTTCTCGATGAAATACTCGTGGAACTTCAGCGTTTTATCAATTTCGATTCCGCCTGTATTTTCGTCGTTCATGATGAAGAATATGTGCGCTTACTTGCCCAGCGTGGTCTACGGTCGAACTTCGATCAAGTAACCCTTTACGCCGGACCGGGTTCGCTGATCAACGAATTGCGGCGTTTAGGAACAGCAATGTACCATCCTGACGTGCAAAAGCTGCCGAACTGGCAAAAGGTGCCCGATAGTGACATCATCCGTTCGTGGATTGGGGTTCCTCTGCAAGTCGATCAGGCAACGATTGGAGTGCTAACGATTGACAAATGGACGACTGACGCCTTTACAGCGGAAGATATTGCCACTGCGCAGATGTTTGGCGAACAGATTGCAGTAGTAATTAATAATGTCCGGCTACTGCGTGAAGCTCAAGAGCGTGCACGTCAGTTTCAGGTTCTCCAGCAATTTACCGTGCGAATTGGTACGCTACGCGAGATCGATCAGTTGCTCCAGGAGGCGGCTCAACTCTTGCACGAATCGTTCGGTTATTATCAGGTCTTGATCTGTGTTATCGTCGAGAATTCCCTGGAAGTGCGTGCAGCCTGTGGTCAGCTCAGGCTCGATCCACAGACGTTTCCCCCGCGACCGGTGACGGTTGGCATTAGTGGTTGGGTTATTCAGCATCGTCAACCCGCTATTGTGAACGACGTTACACGTGATTCGCGATATGTCCATCATCCCAGCTTACCGGCTACGGCTGCCGAAATGATCGTACCCATCCTGGTTGACGAGCGTGTCTTTGGGATCATCATCATTGAGAGTGCTGTAAGGGGTATCTTTGGTCAGGGCGATCTTGAACTGGTGATGGCGATGGCGCATCTGATCGGTGTCACTATCACCAATCTCGCCCATGACGCTGAATTACAGCGAGTCCGTGAACAATTAATTGAACGTGACCGATTGCGTGCACTTGGTGAATTGTCGAGTGGTGTGGCTCACGATTTCAATAATTTACTGACGAGCATCCTCGGTCATGTTCAATTACTGCTCGATGAAACCGATGATCCTCATCTCGAAGAAGGTTTGCGTGCGATAGAATTAGCTGCGCTTGATGGCACTGCCACCGTCAGACGGTTGCAAGGCTTTGCCCAAACCAGTCGCTCGACGCCGGACAGTGCGGTTGATCTGAATCGGGTCGTCGAAGAGAGTCTGGCGCTCACCCGACCACGTTGGCGTGATGAGGCGCAGAGCCGTGGTAAGCTTATCGCGGTGCATACCGAGCTAGACCCGCTGCCGTTAATTGCCGGTGATGCACCGGCGCTACGTGAACTGGTGATCAACCTCATCCTGAACGCAATTGATGCCATGCCGGATGGTGGCACGATCACGCTGCGCACAGCGCTCGCTCCAGCACGACTGTTAGGTGAAGCCGCCGTTATGCTGGAAGTGCAAGATACCGGTATCGGTATTGATCCATCCCTTCACGAGAAAATCTTTGCGCCGTTCTTCTCGACCAAAGGTGTCCGCGGTACTGGAATGGGATTGGCAATTGTACGTGGTATTGTACAGCAACACGGTGGGCGGATCGAGCTGGAGAGTGCACCTGGTGCAGGAGCACGCTTTCGGGTTTTGTTGCCGATTGGTACACCACCGGTAGTTGAGCAGACGCAACGACCGTCTGCCAGCGCATCGACCCTTCGCATTCTAGTCATTGATGATGAGGACGCAGTTCGTACCGTGTTGGTACGCATTTTGCAACGGATCGGCCACCATGTTGATGCTTTTGCCTCCGGTGAGGATGCGCTGGCGGGGTTCAACGCCGGTCAGTATCAGCTTGTCTGTACCGATCTTGGGATGCCAGGTCTATCGGGATGGGACGTTGCCGCCCAGATTCGCCGCATTGATCCGTTGGTACGCATTGTGCTGGTAACCGGCTGGAGTGAGCAGATTGATCGTCATGAAGCGCGCTTGCGCGGGATTGATGCGATATTATCGAAACCGTTTACCATTCAACAAGTACAGACCCTGTTAGCCGAATTACTTCATAGCGAGCACTAGTCCATGATCCGATGGTTCTGGAAATCTTGCGTCTCTTTGTTCGGTTGGCTGGTCAGTATGGGGGTGATCGTGGGTGCGGCAACCCTATGGGCAACCGCACAACCATTACCGGAGTCGACCGTTCTGAGCGCTGATGCTTTGATAATCGCCGCCGCTGGTATCGATGTGGAAACGATAGCGCAAGTGCGCGATTTGTTAGCGGCTGAGGCAGTGAGGTATGCCTACCTGGCCGGATCGCAAGCGAACCTAGTGGCTACAGACCTCATCCATAACGGTGTTGTTGCTGAACGACTACGGCTCCTCGACAACTCAGCGACATTGTTAGCGACAGCTCGCGCCGATGGATGCCAGCGTCTAATTGTGGTGGCTCCGTATGGGCAGCAACTGGCCCTGGTTCGTCAGGCTCAAACAATGGGCTTCACGGTGATGGCCCTTACAGGTGATCGATCACCCCAGCCTGGCGAATGGCTGTGGGCAACAGTTATGTACTGGCAGACATTGCTGCACTGAACGTGCGTATCAGCTTCCTACACTGTAGCTGATAAATACCTGTCTGGCAGAATACGCGCCGGTAACAGATAACGATAGGCATATTCTTTGTCGGAATGTATTTTTTCTGCGGAATGTTTAACACTCAAACATCAGTTCATGGTTTTACGTAAGCGATATTTCGCATAATAGAGCAACAAATTGGTGTACTTGTTGATAGTTCTTGACAAATAGCGAAAGATATATTACTATTTCCATACCTTTGCGACGCTACGCTGTGCTACTGCATATGTTCTACGACACAGTGTGAACGCCGATAAGAAGCTGAAGTGTGACTGATACATTGCTGATAAGGCCCATTCAGTCGGCTTCGCTTCCTAACCTGCCAATCTCCAGTACCACCAGGTGCGTGGTCGTGGTGCAAAACCCGTACACTGGCTGGTTGGCAGCGAGAAAGAGGAAAGACGCTCCATGATTGAGCTAAAACAAGATCGCTCGGCTGACCTACTCCCACTGGAACTTCAACGTCTTCGCGAACGTGCAGTTCACTATCGGAGTAGGTATATACGACAGTCGCGACCGTTTGCGACCATCGCTTCCCTGATCCCTTCTGCATCAGAGCTTCAAAGCAGGTTTCGCCAGCTTCCCAACCGCTATCTCCTTCATGCAGTGGTAACACTCCTCTTTCCAGTTGCCTTGTTGTTAGGGCAATTGCCATTACGACCGGTAAAACCAGCCGTGATGGTACCGACAAGAGCACCGACAGAAATTAGTGGTGCGGTACCGATCATTATTCCCGGTCCACTCAATCTTGATAGACACCGAGATGGTGAGGTGGTGGGCGATCCACCACTTGACGTCGATGAGGCATTACCGGTACCGCTCACCATCCTCTCGCGCAGTGAAATCAATGCACCGCTCATCGTGCCGGCAACCGTAACCGCCGATATTGCAAAAGTTCGGAACGGTCCTGGTTTGAATTACGATGATATAGCGCGCCTTCCGGCTGGTACCACGATTGAGGTCGTCGGTCGTTATGGGGAATGGTTGCGCTTCCGTACTACCGATGATCCCACGCTGCGCTGGATTGCGGCCGAGCTGGTTGATCTGCCTGAAGCGGTTTTTTACAACCTCAAACCGGTCGCCGAGGCCGATATTCCGCCGCCGCCGCCGCCGCGCGTGGCGACCGTGCAGGAAGATGGGCTGAACCTTCGTGATGGCCCTGGTACCAATTACGTGAGTATGAAGAAGCTCTCTGCCGGGCAGGAGCTGAATCTGGTCGAGCAGTATAACGGCTGGTTCCTGGTTGAGACCGGCGGCTTATACGGTTGGGTGACCTCAGAGTTCCTCGCTATCGCGCCAGGTGTGGTTGAACGAGTTCCGGTTGCGGCCTCTATTCCCGATCCTAACCCACCGCTCGTCGGCGCCGTGCTGGAAAATTCGGTCAATTTGCGTAAAGGTCCTGGCTCTGCCTATGAGCGTATTGGTTCCGTTAATGCCGGTACCGAGGTAAAACTGCTTGCCCGACATAAGGACTGGTATCGGGTTGAGCTGGCCAACGGTACGAAAGCTTGGATCTACGCTGAACTGTTAAAGGTCACACCAATGGCAGCCCGGCGGGTTCCATACACCAACGACATTCCGGCCTTACCGAATCGCAGTCGATTGGCGAGCACCGGTCCGGTCAATATCCCGGCTAGTGGGGATGTGGCTAGCTATGCGGTTCAGTTCGTTGGTTATCGCTACGTATGGGGAGGCGCCAGTCCGCGTACTGGTTTCGATTGCAGCGGTCTCACTTCGTATGTCTACCGACAGTTTGGCGTGAATTTACCGCGTACTGCTGCTTCTCAGTTTAATACTCGTTATGGAGCGGTGATTAGTAGTTTGAACAATCTGGCGCCTGGCGATCTGTTGTTCTATGCAACCGGTAGGTCGCGTGGAATTTCCCATGTGGCGATTTACATCGGCAATGGTCAGATGGTGCATGCGATGTCGCCAGCCTATGGTGTGCAGATCTCCAGTATTTGGGGTTCTTACTGGACGAGTCGTTTTGTTGGTGCGCTCAGGCCATATCGCTAGGTGCACATAACCGATGCCGAGATGATGAATAGGGGCGGGTTTCGGACCCGCCCCTATTGTGTTCTGAAACCCCTGATCATGAGAAGTATCATTCTCAAGCTAGCCTCCTACAAGTAGGGGTAGAACCCGCCTCTCCCCTCACGCCTCTTTCCTTCATCACCACTGCTAAGGAGTGAAAGAAGGTTGAACAGCCTTGCATGTGGCATTTGTGTGAACCGGATCAATCCTCCTACGCCGGGTTTCTAACCGATGAGGAGTAGAATCCTATCAACGGGCGCGAGTTCGGCCACGCACGCCAATGAGTAGCAGCGCGGCAAGTAGGACTGTCGAAATCCCAATGAAGAGAGCTGCTGCATCGATAGTGAGGATACCGGTGCGCACGAATGTCCCCAAA
>Ga0197142_1000276_pt1 | contig 47400 bp, 42 predicted proteins | sample GBS60_MetaG_FD_148614 | JGI IMG/M metagenome (GOLD analysis project Ga0197142, IMG submission 148614) | Sediment microbial communities from Great Boiling Springs, Gerlach, Nevada, United States - GBS 60_MetaG | ecosystem: Environmental > Aquatic > Thermal springs > Hot (42-90C) > Sediment... | reverse complement strand
CACAGCTTTTCTCATAAGGTATACTCTTTCAATATCTTCCAGTGTCACAGACCTGATAGTATAGTTTCCAAAATGGATAGGCAACTGAAATGTTGAACCACTCATTTGCTTTGTCCCCCCCTTAATGGAAAATTATGATAATTAATAATAAAGAGCCCCAACTAACTGTTGGGGCTGCTCTTACTATCCAGCTATCCAGCACTTCCATCACTTGGTTTGAGAGAGATAATTTCTAATTCAACAAAACTTTTTGCACTTTCCAAAAGTCTCATAGCTTCCACAACGGTATCTTTTGTTGCGATTACTCTTAAGTATTCACCCTCAAAGCTTCTTATATTCATTATATTGTCCTCTGTTTCAAGCAAGTAATTTAAAATATGAACGTCTTCTTTTCTTAGCTTTACTAAGATATCATATTCCAAGATTTCAAGATCCGTCTTCTCTCCCTTACAAAGATTTCCCATTGTCATACACCTCTTCTATTATCTATTTTTCATTAATATTTTCTCCACTTAGTGGGCAAGGTGCAATAATCTTTCTTGGTTGAGATAAGAAGTTTTTAAACTTCTCAACAATTTCTTTACCCTCCTCCTCAAAGAGAAATCTTGCAAAGTCCGAGAATTTATTTGCAATGCTTGAGCTTAGGTTAAAATATATGTTCCAGGCAGCATTATCTGCCTCCTCTTGTGATAGTTGAAGTATCTCGCAAAAGAAGACTTTAACAGCGTTAAAATGAGCATTTTCAGCTATAGCAATCTTTTTGCCTTCGGGTGTTAAAGAAATTCCTCCACGGTGTTCGTAGTAAATCAACCCGATGTCTGAAAGCCTTTCTAAAAACTGTTTTGCCGATGGCATCTTTACTTTTAGGAAATTAGAAATCTTTTTTAATCTTGTCCATCCCATCTCATTTAGTGTTAGGTACACCGCAAGTAAATATTTACGTTCTGTCGAGCCAAGCTGTACATCCATAAAGTGCACCTCTCTTTGTCTTCTATATTCTTATTAATTAATACCTAAAAGCACTTCTTCCTATGAATTCTCTTATTATTGATGTTCTTGGTATATCTTCAATATTTGTTATAGTTAAGAAATAATCAAGAATCTTTAAAAGTCTATTTGCTTCCGTTGATTCAGGGACATCATCTGGTACAACCGCCAGAAGTGGTTCGGCAAATATTTTTAATACTGCGAGTTCATAAACAAGGGCACTGTTGAACATTGCATCGGCGTTTTCCTGATATGGGAATATGTTCTTTTCTTCTCCTCGTCTCACGCTAGCCCACATTCTTAATGTTGCAAGTGCATCATACCCCCTAAATTTGCTATCCCTTACCATTCTACGTATTAACCTTACGTCAGTTGTATGGAGTCTGTTTACATTGTCAAGATTCAATTGTGCAAGTGCACTTGCATAGATTTTAAACTTTAATTCATCTGGTACGAGTTCTGTTAGTTTTGGATTAAGTCCGTGTATTCCTTCAACAATAATTATCTGGTCTTTCTCGATTTTCAACTTTGTTCCAACGGGTTCTCTTCGACCAAGAACAAAGCTAAACTTTGGAATTTCTACTTCTTTACCGTTAAACAGGTCAACAAGATTTTGATTGAATAGTTCAACATCAAGCGCTTCGAGTGCTTCGAAGTCATAGTTTCCATTTTCGTCTCGTGGAGTTCTTTCTCTATCGACAAAGTAATCATCGAGAGAAATCGTTATAGGTTTAAATCCACTTGCTTTCAATTGTACCATCAAACGCTTTGAAAATGTAGTCTTTCCACTTGAAGATGGACCGGCTATTAAGACTAATCGAACACTACTTTTTTTCTTTATCTCTTCAGAAATCATTGCAATGCGTTTTTCGTGAAGTGCTTCTGCAAGTATAATGAGGTCAGTTACAGCCCTCTCGCCTTTAGCAATCATTTCATTTAAGTCTCCCACACTGTTTATCTCCATTATTTCAAGCCATCTTGAATATTCCAAGAATACACCTGACAATTTAGGTAATGGCTTGAATTCAGGAACATGTATATTTTCCCCTTGAATCTTTGGAAGTAATAAGACGAATCCCTGTTCGTATTTCACAAGTTCGAACCATTTCAAATATCCAGTCGATGGTGGCATATATCCATAGAAGTAATCAAAATGACCATCGGCCTCGTAGACCTTTACTGTCTTTTTCTTTCTATATTTGAGAAGTTTTACTTTGTCTTCCATACCAGCCACTTCAAAAAGTTGTATTGCCTGTCCTTTTTGAAGTTCATTTTTTTTGAATCTGTGGTTTTCTTCAACCCACTTTTTCATCTCAGTAGCAATGTTTTTTACATCATCGTCAGATAATTCTATAGGTGTATTCTTATCTCGCACTTCGCAGTAAATACCATGTCCTATTGTATGGAGTACTTTAAGTGTATACTTGTCGTGTAATCTCCTTATTGCAGCGTGGAGAACGAAGAGTAAACCTCTTTGGTATATCCTCATTCCATCTTGTGAATCTAATGTTATGAAGGTAACTTCTCCAGATTTATAAATAGGTCTAAAAAGCTCAACAATTGTGTTGTTTATTCTTGCCCCTAAAACCAATTTACCTGTCTTCTTTTCGTATTCCTTTGCGATGTTTTCAAGCGTGCTTCCAAAAGGTATTTCATAGGTTTCTTTACCGATATAAATTTGTAGTATGTCCATTTCATCATCCCCCTTTAAAGAGTTTTCTGAAGTTTTTAATTATACCATAACTTACTTTTTCCAAGTCAACTCAAAATTTGTTGGATCAATGTACGTAAAGTGAATATGAACATCAATTTTGATGAATTTTTTAATCTCTTCCTTTTTTATTCTTTCTTTAAAACTCGGGTGTAGCTTTATGATGACCTCTGATACATCCTTAGGTCCATTTGAAAGTGCGTTGAAGAGATTCTCCAACACAATATCTGGACTTAAGATGTTACCAGTTCCGTTGCATACTGGGCATTTTACAGTCAAGCGTTCATCTAAGGATCTGCTCGTTCTTTTCCTTGTCATCTCTAACAATCCTAATTCAGTGAAGCCATATATCTCTACACGATTTCTATCTTTTATTACTTCGGATTTCATTATTTGAAGGATGTTGTTTTTGCTCTTTTCGCTACGCATATCTATAAAGTCAATAATTATTATTCCACCAAGATTTCTCAACCTTAGTATTCTTGCGATTTCCCTTGCGGCTTCTGCGTTGATGCGTTCCGATAATTCCTCATGATTTTCAGATGTTGTGTAATGACCAGAATTAACGTCTATTACAACCATTGCTTCTGTCTTGTCGATTACTATTTCACCACCAGATGGTAGAGGGATAGACCTTTGTAAAACCCTTCTCAACTCTTCATTAACACCGAATTTTTCGAAAGCATCACCTTCTACAACTTTTATGCGTATGTTCTTTGCATGTTTTCTAATAATTTCTTTATAAGAAATATCGTTTGTGATTATTTCTTCAACATCTTTCTTTAAGAACTCTCTAAGTATAAAAGAATCTAAGTCGGATTCTTTATGGAGTAGTTTGTTCTTTTTTGCCTTTTTAAAATTATTTACGAGTATTTTCCATTTCTCAAACAACATTTCAGCTTCTTCAAAGATATATTCATCACTCACTTCAACCGCAGCTGTTCGTATAATAAAACCAGCACCATATTTCTCACGTAGCTTTAAACCTATTTCTTTCAATTTCGTTCTATCCGCTTCCAAAACCTTTCTCGATATTCCAATGTTATGTGAAAACGGCATAAGGACTAAATAGCGTCCGGGTATCCCTATATTTGTTGTCACTTGTGGACCTTTTGTATGCCCGCCTTCTTTCTTAATTTGAACAAGTACTTTTTGGCCTTCCTGGAGTTTTTTTAAACCAAAAAACTGAAGATACTCACTGCGAATATCTTTTAACCTTAGAAAACCATTTTCTTCATTCGACAATTTGACAAAAGCAGCTTCCAACGCAGGGACAAATTTTTCAATTCTACCTACAAAAATACTTCCAGCAACGCTTTCTTCATCATCTGGAAAGTACACTTCTATCAGCTTTACAGATTCAAAGAGTGCCGCCTGAGGTTTATCATCTTTCTTATTGATAATTACAATCACACATTACACCTCTTTATTGATACTATTGTGACTACGAGTAGTAGTAAATTAGATACCTTCTAAGTATTCTCTTTGTTCATCAGAGAGTGTATCTATTTCAATACCGAGAGCCCTTAGTTTCAATCTCGCAACTTCTCTATCGAGTTCATCTGGATATTCATAAACAATGTTATCCATTTTCCTGTAATTCTTAGCAAGATGTAGTAAAGAAAGAGTTTGTAGTGCAAATGAAATGTCCATAATTTCAACAGGATGACCATCTGCGGCAGCTAAATTAACCAGCCTGCCGTTGCCTATTACATATACATCTTTACCGGCAACCTTGTAGCAAGTAACATTCTTTCTAATCTCATATTTCTGTTCTGAAATTCTTTCCAAAACTTCCATTGGAATTTCCACATTGAAATGCCCGGCGTTGGCAAGTAATACTCCATTTTTAAGGTTTTTGATAATACTTTCATTTAATACGTCACGAACGCCCGTTGCAGTAACTATTATGTCGGCTAAAGGAGCCAGTTCTTCTATCTTTCCGACTTTAAATCCGTCCATTAGTGCTTCTACAGCTTTGATTGGATCAACTTCGCTTACCATTACTTTTGCACCAAGACCGCGTGCTCGCATTGCTATGCCTCTGCCACACCATCCATATCCAGCAACCAATACATTCTTGCCTGCAATAAGCAAGTTTGTGTTTCTCATTATTGAATCCCATGTTGATTGACCAGTTCCGTATCTGTTATCAAACATAAATTTCATTTTAGCATTATTTACAGCGATTACAGGAATTTTCAAGATTCCTTGTTCTTGAAGATTTCTTAGCCTTCTTACACCAGTAGTTGTTTCTTCTGACACTCCTTTAAGATTATCGAGTACTTCTTTTCTTTGGGTATGTGCTAAGATTGTCAAATCAGCCCCATCGTCGAGAATTAAGTCAGGCTTGTAGTCGAGGATGTTGTGAAGGAATGAAAAGTACTCTTCTTCGCTCTCCGTACGTTTAGCGTGAACAGTAACTCCGTAATCTTTTAATGCTTCAGCAACATCATCTTGTGTCGAAAGCGGGTTACAACCTGTTACGAAAACTTCTGCACCGAGTTTTTTCAATGTTATTGCCAGATAAGCAGTCTTCGCCTCTAAGTGAATTGACATTCCCACTTTAAATCCAGAAAGTGAAAAATCCATCTTTTGGATTTCATTGAGTAAACTCATATGTTTCGATACCCACTCTATTTTTTGATGACCAGTATTCTTAATTATGTCCATAGTAATACACTCCTTTCAAAAGATATAATCTTATCTTCCAACTGCCACTGGTATTTTCTTTTCTATCTTTGAATCACCTGACACAAAAGTGATAATCAAATCATGGACTCCTGTAGTATTAAATGATAACCTTTCAAGTTTGCCAATATAAGTCTTGCCAAAAGGTGGGCAATAAAGTCTGCGATTACTAATTTCAAAGCTATAACCTATTCCAGCTATACTAAATTGTATCTTGTCAATCTTGATATGTCTTTCTTTGTTGATTTTGTTTACAACAAATATCCTTATGTTTGGAGATTTTGAAATTACTACAGGTTCGTCTACTTCTAAGTTAAAATCCAGTTCCCCAGGAGATTTTTCATGTGACTTTGTAACCGGAACAATAATTTTTGCTTCTTTTATACTTCCATCAGCTAAGTATACCTGAGCGCCGAGTTCGAAATTTTTTAAGGTTTGAATTTTAAAAGTTCTATTAAAGCTTATCACATATGAATCTGCAGTATAGAGTTTAACTGCTTCATCCACGATTTGCGTTTCCTCTTTCCCTTCAAAATTCCATACGATTTTTGAAATTTCGAACTCTACAGGTTTCGTTGTTCTATTAATTATATACAACTCTGGCTTTATTTCTTCTCCAACAAGATAGTAAGGCTCTGTAAGTATTCCATATATTACTTCTTCAGAGTAAGTGAATGTTCTGCGAACTTCGACACTTTTGCCATTGATTTTACATCTCGAATATACAGTGTAAGTACCTCCCCTAAGATTTGCAAGATAAATCTGATCTTCCAAATTAAAGACTAACCTTCTGTTTAATGAAGAGATACTCCCATTTACTGCATTTGGATAATTAAACTCATAAATAGTTGTTGTGTCGTTGTAAATTTTGAAATAAAAATCTGTTATTGTGAATTGCTTGTCAGTCCTTCGGGTATTGACTATGTAAACTTTTGCCCCTATTCTTTCGGGTGCAATGTATTCAAGCTTGCTAAGTTCAATCGTCAATTGGAGGGAGTCTGTTATACTCGAGTACGTTTGGGGAGATACATTTCTTACGAAAAACAAAAATACAAAGACCATTATAACTATTAAAACATTAAGGAAGAGAAATTTAAAACTTCTCTTCCTCATGTTACCGTAAGTTTGAGTTATTTCTTTTTCTTTTTCTTTCCTGTATTTTTCAGGGTCAAATCCCAAAAATCATTCCTCCTCTTCACCAACTATTGCAAGTACTTCTTCGATTGTTGTTTCTCCTCTGAGTGTTTTGTAAAGACCATCTTGGAACATACTAATCATACCATTTTTCCGTGCTGCGCGATCTAATTCGAGTGTTGACGCATCTTTTTGTATGAGTCTTCTCATTTCGTCATTAACTATAAGCACTTCGGCCACGGCTGTCCTTCCTTTGTATCCGGTATTGTTACATGCCGGGCATCCTTCGCCAACATACTGAATAGGGCGCATTTCTGGAAATAGCTTTTTTGCAAGCTCTTTAAATCTTTCTGGAAGTTCTCTTTCAACCTTACATTTGCTACATACCCTTCTTACAAGCCTCTGACCCATTACCCCTATTAAAGAAGCTGAAATCAATGAAGGCTCAATACCCATATTCACAAGTCTGTCTATGGCACCGGCTGCAGTATTTGTGTGGAGTGTTGAAAGCACTAAGTGACCTGTTAAAGAAGCTTCAACAGCAAGTTGTGCAGTTTCTTTATCACGGATTTCTCCGACCATTATAATATCTGGGTCTTGCCTTAGGAATGCTCTCAAATATTTAGCGAATGTGAGACCTATTTCAGCATTAACTTGACATTGGGTTATTCCTTCGACTGTGTATTCAACGGGGTCTTCTGCAGTTACTATATTAACATCTTCTGAATTCAAAGAATTAATAACAGCAACGAGAGTTGTTGATTTACCACTACCAGTAGGTCCAGTGACGAGTATTATTCCATATGGATGTTCTATGAGTTTTTGTATCCTTTCAAAGTTGTACGGAGAATATCCGAGGTCTTCAAGCTTTTTCTTTGACGATGATACTTTTAATAGCCTCATAACAACCTTCTCACCGTGGACGGAAGGCATTGTAGAGACACGCAAATCAAATTGCTCTTCGTCTCTTTTGATAAAAAACTTTCCATCTTGTGGAAGCCTTCTTTCAACGATATCCAGACCTGAAAGTATCTTAATTCTGGAAACGACCGCTGCGTGCATATTTCTCGGATATTCTGTTATCTTTCTCAGTACACCATCAACACGGTATCGCACAACAACGTTTCTTCTTTGCGGCTCTATATGTATATCACTTGCCTCTAATTCGATCGCATGGTTTACGATATTGGAAACCAACTTTACAACAGGTGTTTCCTCCTGCTCTGCCACGGATGGAGCTGCCTCTTCTTCGATAGCTTGCTGTTGAGTCACGATTTCTCCGATTTCTTCAACCATAATTCCAGAAGTTATTCCATGCTGTATATTGTTGTATAGAGTCTCGAATACACTGGGTGGCATGAGACAAAAATCAACTTCTTTACCAAGTTTAAATTTCAATCTTCTTTTAATTACTGGTATATCATAGACGTTTGATATACCAACTATAATTTTTCCATCCTTTTCGTCGATGGGGACAATCTTAAGTTCGTTTATAACATCCTTTGGAAAACCTCTGATGAATTCTTCGTTGAGTTTCACTTCCCCTACACAGGCTTGTATTTCATACTGTTCTGCTAATGCCTTTACTATGTCATCCCATGTGCAATACCCCATTTGAATTAATACTTCACCGAGAGGTTTATGGAGGTCTTTTTGCATCTGGAGTGCCTGTTCAAGCTCTGATGGTTTTATAATTCCCTTCTCCAACAGAACATCGCCAAGTTTCATTATCTTTTTTTCCAAAGAAAATCACTCCTTTGCCACATCAAAACAACCTCAAACCAGGAATCACTCACTTATTCTGCCTTTGTCCAAACCGGATCTCAATATTGATGGAATATCATCTTCTGATTTGATAAATTTCTCTTCAACATCAAATCTCGTGGCAATAACAGTTACTCTCATCTCATCATCTGAAAGCTCTTCATCTATGACCATACCGAATTTCATATCTGCATCTTCACTACAAGTTTGTTTGACGATCATAGCAGCTTCCTGCATTTCTTGGAGAGTGGCATTTCTTGGAGCCGAGATATTTAAGATTATCGACCGTGCATTTTCGATTGGATAGTCAAGGAATTTGTTATCGAGTGCACGCCTTGCAGCATCGTAAACACGTTTTTCGCCTTTTCCCAAACCAATTCCCAACATTGCATTACCGGCGTTTCTCATTACGGATTCTACATCCGCAAAGTCTAAATTAATGTAACCACGCTTCATAATCAAATCTGAAATTCCCCTAACACCTTGATGCAATATTTCATCAGCAGTTGAAAAGGCATCAACAACAGTTGTTGATGGAGAAAGTTGTTCAAGTAGTTTGTTATTACTAATTTTGATAAGTGTATCAACCTTTCCGGTTATTCTCTTTATTCCTTCAACAGCAACGTTCCACCTTGGTGTTCCTTCAAAGAAGAAAGGCATTGTTATAATAGCAACTGTTAGAATACCAAGGTTTTTTGCAATTTCAGCAATAACAGGAGCTGCTCCCGTTCCAGTTCCGCCGCCAAAACCAGCAGTGACAAAGAGCATATCGGTACCATGCAAAATCTCCTCAAGCTTTTTCCGATCTTCTAAAGCTGCCTCTTCTCCTATTTTTGGATTTCCACCTGCACCAAGCCCTTTCGTTAGTTTTTCACCGATTTGAACAGTAATATCAGCTTTATTAACATCAAGAACTTGTGCGTCTGTATTTACCGCTATTAATGTGACACCTTTGATCCCCATTTCAGCCATTCTATTTATTGCATTACAACCTGCTCCCCCTACCCCTATTACCTTTAGAACAGGTACACCTGGAATTCTTTCAATCTCCCTCGGTTTACTTTCCTTTTCTATCTTAAATGGCATAAGTTTAACCTCCCTACGATTTAATACAACTTATCCGAAAATTTTTCCAAAAGTTTCAGACAGCTTCTTGAAGAAACCTGAACCCGATGAGCGTTTTTTTCCTTTCTCGCCTATCAACGGTGTGTACATGTTTCGCTCTCTTTGGTAAACAATGATATTACCAAAAGTTGATGCATAAAGTGGTGTAAATACGTTGAACTCATTTTCTTCTGATTTGAAGATTTCACTATCGTTTAGTGCCCCGATTCTCACAGGACATCTAAAAACTTCGCTTGCGAGCGATTCAATGCGTTGAACCATTGCACCTCCGCCTGTCAAGACTACTCCGCCTGGTACTCCAACATTTCCAAACTCTTTATATTTCGTAGTATAGTCTTTATATAGTTTCTTAACACGCATAAAAAGTTCGCGCATTCTTGCATAGATAATCCTTGCCAGATATTCTTTATCGGTTCTTTGAATACTTCTTCCATCCAATCCCTTGTATTCTATTGGAATTGGTTCAACATCCATGTAAATAGATACTCCGTATGTTCTAAGGAGTCTTTCGGCTTCTTGCATCGATGTTTTTAAAACAATGGCTATATCTTTCAGTACGTTCTTCATAGCAATATCGATTCTTTGCATTTCGAGAGGAGTATTTCCATAGTATAGTGTTACGGTAGTAGAATTGTATCCCAAATCTACATGGATTACTCCCCTATCTTTTTCAACGCTTGATAAAACAGCTTCTGCATTTGATACAAAGGATATGTAATATTCCGCTTCACCGAGAATATCTTTTGTCGCGTACTCTACGACATTTCTATATTTCTCCGACCCCATTACAACTGTGTATATAGCAGCAACTTTTCTGGCCTTCATGCCAACTGGATTAACAACGATTTTGTTATCATCAATGACGTACTTCTTCACAAACAAGTGAAGGGAGTTCCTTTCGTTTGATGGGAATAAATCAGAAAGCAAATTGTCCGTTAATTTCATTACATGTTCTTCAGTTACATAGCTTTCATCTTTTTCTGTCAGAAGAAGTTCCTCCGTGACTTCAGTAAGTGTAAAATCACCACAACTCGACGAAACGAGAAGTTCACCCTTGATCTCTCGTCCGATTTGTTCTTCCAAATCTTCTACTATTTGATTCATAGACTCGTTGAGAGCGACAACATCCTTTATTTCTCCGTTTTCTATACCGCGTGTTTTGACATTTGAAAAGGCTAACACGTTACCGTATCCTTCACTGAAATCCACAACAATGCCCTTGATACTGTCATTACCAATGTCTAAGGATATTATCTCACGAGACTTAGGCATAACCCTCACCCCTTTATTGTATAGATTTTACCATTCTTATAAAGGTAGATTGTATCTGAATCTAAATACTGCCAAGCAATAACTATTGCATTCAAACATGATTGAATCTCAGCAATATCTGTTATGTAAACAACAGCAGAATTCTTTGTCACAACATATTTTTCATCGAGGTTGATTTCAAATACTCCCTCCGGTATGCGCAAAGGTATATGCCTTAAGCGATTATCGATGATAATGCCGTTAGCAATATCAATATCTAAACCTGTTACAAATGGTCCCAATTCTAATGAGTCTTCGCCGCATACGTCATATATTCTGCCTTCGGTATTTATTTTCCAAATTCTCGTGTCGTAATATATAGAAAACCAATAAGCTGGTTCTCCATAACGAGTAACAACGATTTTTTCTTGTTTGATATTGAGTGAAAAGATCAGAAGAACTGAATATATTATCAAAACGACTGTATACTTTTTCATCGACATGCTCCCGGCTTGCGTTGTCTAAAATGCTACAAACATGGTTTGACCTTTTGAACTAACTTTATCGGATAGATTTCTCATAATATATATTTTACCACAAACAACTCAATTAAGTGAAGAAGATTTCTTATTTGTTAGAATGTTTTTTAGAGTAGTCAAAGGCTCGTCCAATTCATTAAATGTTGAGTTTTGATAAATTCAAAACAATGTTTATAGTAGTCGACAGAGATGATTTGTTGAAATATACAAGATGGATGACCTTGCTTAGTGATTAAAACATGTATGTATTAAACGAAGGTTTATGCAACATATCAAACAAGGTATCAAATTGGCTATTAAAAAATATTTATAGATATGGAGAGTAAGTTTTACGTTTTGCTAAAATGTTTAAAAAGCTGCCGAAATGTGGTATAATTATATTAGATTTGTTTTATGATGCAACAGAATATTGAAAACATGTTATAAATGTTATAGTTAATCTCCTTAAAACTATTTTCACAGATGCAAGTATAGATTCAAATTGATTATTAAGACTTTGGGTAAAAGTCCGGGAGGGAAAGATATGTACATATCTAAGTCGAAACGGATATTTACTTTGCTGTGTGTTTTTATATTCATCAGCTCCATATTTGCTGCGACAGTTATCTATAAAGACGGAACAAAAGTCTCTGGAATACTGATTGAAATGGACAACGAACGCATAACCTTAGACATTATTTGGGGCAAGATCGAAATACCTCTTGAATATGTGCAAAGTATTGTATTCAAAGACTCACTTTGGCCAGAAAGTGGACAAGAATTTTCGATAAACAGAAAAAAATACGAAGGATATGTGCTCGAAGTGACTAAGGATTATGTCGTGGCAGCTACTTGGTTCGGAAAGATTAAAATCGCGTTGAACGAATGGGTTGACTATATAGGTTTTGAGAAAGTTAGTTTTGAGGAGCCAACCAATAATAGTTCTTTCAATGTGCAGCTTAGTACAAACGATTCTTTTGTTTGTACACTTTACGATGGAAACATGATTATAGCGGATAGAATTGAATCGAGCGATGAATATATCGTGATTCCAGATAGATATGGCAACATTTTCTACATATCGAAATTTGCTGTCGAAGAAATTTACATACCTTACAAAAGTGCAACTGGATACGATTTATTAATACTCAAAGACGGAAGAAAGTTGTATGGTGTAGTCAAAATCTTATCGCCTAACACTTATGAGATTTCAGGCGTATGGGGAAAAGAAAATGTTAATATTGCCGATGTTTTATTTACAACTTTCAGAGAACAAAAGTTTCAAGAACGTACTGGAAGTTCTTTTGTGATGGACCACGATAAAATCATATACGATAAAGATAATGTGGCAACAATGATTACCGATAGCGTTTTAAGAGTTAGCGATAAAGTTGTTAGTGTAATCAATGTTTATCCACGTGAAATAAAGGATCCTCGAACTGGTATAGAATTTGTTCTTATTCCGGGTGGGACTTTCAAAATGGGTGCTAATACTTCATGGGGAAAGGTTGACGAAGATGAATTGCCACAAAGAGATGTTTATGTTTCTTCTTTTTACATTTCAAAGTACCCAATAACTGTAAAACAGTATCTTGACTTTTTGAGGGCTTCTCAAACGAGCTCTTCTGCAAATGTTGGAAGGCAAATAGCACCAATAGAAATAGATTTCTTAAATCAAAAAATAAGAGTTAGCTACTCAACATCATCATCTATGTATAATTATCCAATAACAGGTATCAATTATGACTCTGCAAAAGCGTACTGCGAATGGGCTGGTTACCAACTTCCGACGGAAGCACAGTGGGAAAAGGCTGCTCGTGGAACAGACGGACGAATGTATCCATGGGGCAACACGAAACCGATTCGGTACAACGATGGCAAGAAAGATTACGACGTAAAAGCATTTGAAGACACAGATGTATCTCCTTATAGTGTGGTAAATATGTTCGGACTCCCAATAGAGCTTTGCAGAGATTATTTTGATACGGATGCTTATAAAAAACTTCCGAAGGAAAATCCACTAAATTCAACATCTGGGGCAAACGTTGTTGGTCGAACTGGTGTAATTTCTGGGAGAATAACGGATCGTATACCTATTTCTGTATCTGAAACAAGAAACGATGTAACCTTCAGAGTAGTTTTAAATCCAGAAGATGCGCTTAATATCTCAAAGAAACCTTTAAACAACAAATTCTTTGGTGTCTATTGGTATGTTGTGAATGATTCGGTAAAAAAACAGTATAAAGTCAGCACGGATGGATTGTATGTCGTGTATGTTGAAGCAGGCTCACCAGCGCAAAATGGTGGTATGAAACCGGGTGATGTTGTTGTTACAATTGATGGAAAAAGTATTAAGACACAGCAAGATGCAGCAAAAGCTGTTTCAGGCAAAAAGCAAGGTGATATATGCAACGTAATCGTAAATCGAAGTGGAAAACAGGTGGAATTAAAGATTAGAGTTGGTGTTTGGACATTCTGATTTTTTTAAATCTTCAATAAAGGCATTTTTCAGTTTTTCAACCTTATGACTATCGATATCGCAGAAAATAATCTTTTTAATTGTCCCGCTGTAATTACTTAAAAATTTGGTTGTCTCTTTGACGCAAACTTTTATGAAATTCTGGAGTGGATAACCAAATATCCCAGTTCCTATGAATGGTAGTGCTATCGATGTTAACCCCAATTCATCGGCTTTCGAGAAAACGTTCTCGAAAGCTTTTTTCATTATTTCGTTATTTCCCTCTTTGTTACCTATAGGTCCAACTGTGTGAATAATATACTTTGCTTTAAGACTACCAGCGCCTGTTACAGCGACTCCACCGGGTGGAACTGGACCACATTTTCTCACATATTCATCACTTTCCTTTTGAATTTCCAGTCCACCTGCTCTTGATATAGCACCGGCTACACCGCCACCGTGTTGCAAATATGAATTTGCAGCGTTCACAATCGCGTCAACGTCAAGCTTTGTTATATCACTAATCAGAAAATATATTTCGACATTACCGAGGATAATCTTATCTGTTCCACTAAAATTGAGCACACTATTCACCTCCATCTTCTTTGTTTTTTAGTTCAGTAGAGTCGAAACGTTCCTTCCACAATTTCTTGTAAACTTCGAATATCTTAGACTCTTTGGCAATATTCTTTGGATTATATATTCTCTCATTTGTCTGCTTTGGAAGATAATCTTGTTTCACAAACCCGCCAAAAGAATGAGGATACTTGTATCCACTACCTTCAACGTTGAGTAAGTGTCTTGGTACGCGCAGATTCTTGGTTTTCTGAGCTATTTCTCTTGCCTTTGCTATTGCTTCATAACTCGAATTGCTCTTTGGAGCCAATGCTAAGTATATAACACACTCCGAAAGATTTATTGCACATTCAGGTAGTCCAACATATTCGACTGCTTGTGCAGTTGCAGTAGCTAAAACAAGTGCAAATGGATCAGCTAATCCTATATCTTCACTTGCAAGTATAATTAATCGTCTGGATATGAATCTGGGATCTTCCCCACCTTCAAGCATTCTTGCCATGTAATATAAAGCTGCATCAGGATCGCTACCACGTATGCTCTTTATAAAAGCAGAAGCAAGGTTGTAATGTTCATTATCTGTATACTTAGTTAGTTCTTCTCCAAGATAAATGTTTAGTATTTCATTATCAATTATTCCTTTTTCCTGTGTTTTGGCGATGTTGGAAAGAATCTCATATGCATTAATTAAAAAACGTGCATCTCCATTAGATGATTCAATTAAGTACTTCTTACTTGCCTCATTTACAGCAATTCCAACGTACTCAACAGCTCTTGATAGTATCCTTGAAAGCGCATTATTATCGAGCTTTCTAAATCTCAAAACTCGGCATCTTGAAAGAAGAGCGGGATTAATAACATGTTCAGGATTCTCCGTAGTCGTGCCGTAAAGCGTGTAAATCCCCGTTTCAACGCCTGGTAAAAAGACATCTTGTTGCTTTCGATTAAAACGGTGAATTTCATCGATAAACATTAGTACTTTCTTTATCCCTCGCATGTTATAAGCGTAATTCTCGACTTTCTTAATTTCCTCTACTGAAGTAAAAGCCGCGTTTAGCTGGAAAATCTCGTAGTCTGTGTACTGTCTAATCAATTGCAAAACAGAACTTTTTCCAGCTCCAGGTGGACCAGAGAGTATGGCTGAAAAGAGTTGATTCTGTTCTATTGATATACGCAAAAAAGCACCTTTGCCAAGCAGGTGCTCTTGACCGAAAAATTCTTCAAAATTCTTAGGCCTGAGTATTTCGCTTAAACCATTCGACAGTTTTCTTCAGCCCCTCTTCAAGTGAATGTTTTGGTTCCCATTTTAATTCAATCCATGCACGGTTATAACACAGCAAACTCTTTCTTATGTCTCCCTTTCTGTGTGGACCATATATTGGATCTTTCTTGTAACCAGTAAGTTTCTTTAGAACTTTGAAAAGTTCATTTGTTGTTGTGCCTGTTGCTGTTCCTATGTTTATCACTAATCCATCCCCTTTTTCCATGGCTCTGATGTTTGCATCGACAACATCGGCTACGTATACGTAATCGCGAGTGTATTCACCGTCACCAAAAATTGTACACTCTTCATCTTTTAACATTCTTGACGTAAATATAGCTACAACCCCTGCCTCGCCATAAGGGTCTTGCCTTGGACCGTATACATTTCCATATCGGAGAACTGTATACTTCAACCCAAATTCTTTGCTGAAAAATCTCAAATAGTTTTCAACACTGAATTTTGCAATTCCGTACGGAGACATTGGTTGTGGGAAGACACTTTCGGGTGTTGGAAAGACCTTTACATCTTCTCCATAAATTGCACCACCGGTTGACGAAAAGACGAACTTCTTCACTCCATGTTCAATGGAAGCTTTTATGAGATTTATACTCCCGATTATGTTCCAATTAGCATCTTTGACTGGGTCTTTTACAGATACGGCAACGCTTGCCTGTGCAGCTAAGTGATAGACATATTCAAATTTTTCTTCGGTGAATAATCTATTTACGGCATCTGTATCGTAAATGTCAATTTCATAAAACTTAGCTCTTGGATTTACGTTTTCTCTCTTTCCTGTGGACAAATTATCAACAACTACAACATCATGTCCCAATTCTACGAGCTTGTCAGCAACATGCGAACCAATAAAGCCAGCACCTCCAGTGACAAGTATCTTACTCATAATCTTCGTCCTCCTTTATCTTTTCTTTGAGTTTGTATGCTTCCTCTGGTAATTCACCGTTTGTTCTTTGTGAAGCTATAAACTTCTCAAGCTCTTCGGCTTTATCTTTATTGAAATCTATCAGTATAGAATAAAACTTTCTTAGTTTTCTTCTTGTATCAAGATCAAGATCATAAACCATAAGACTGGCAATTTGTTCTGCTTTCTTCTCTGGAATTCCAACTACGTACATGAAAAAATACTTTATGCGAGACTCACCCGATTTTAGCATCTGCGCTATTTTTAAACCACGTTGAGTAAGTCTTGCAAAACCGTACCTTTTGTGGTCAACAAGTCCAAGAGAAACTAGTTTTTTCACAGCATTGGTTGCACTTGCGTATGACACGCCCTTTATTTTTGCGATATCACTTATTCGTGCAACTCCTTCTGTCTCAGTTAATCTATATATTGCGGATATATAGCTCATAACTGTAGGCGTTAACTTTTCATGTTTTTCATACTTCTGTTCGTTAGTCACAACCGCTCCTCCTTTGTTTGTTTTACTATTCTTTAAAACATTTGTGTACCATTTTCTTTCATTTACTTATTTCACACCATTCAAAAACTCATCGTAGTATTTTTTCACTTTCTTTATATCCTGCCATGTTAAATCTTTCGGGCTTCCTTTTTCTTTTGACGGGTTTCTGAGTAAGTAACTCGGGTGAAACATTGGAAATACTATAATGCCACCTTTCCAAACAAATTCCTTACCTCTAATCTTTGTAATTGAATCTTCCTTTCCTAAGAAGAAAGAAGCCGCTGTACTTCCCAAAGGAATTATCATTCTTGGGTTTATGATTTCTATTTGAGCTATAAGGAAAGGTGTACATGCTTGAATTTCCAGATTTGTAGGAACTCTGTTGTTTGGTGGTCTGCATTTTACGATATTTGTAATGTACACATCTTCACGATTTATGTTAACAGATTCAAGAATTTTTGTCAGAAGTTGCCCAGCTCTTCCAACGAATGGTCTACCTTGGTTGTCTTCTTCTTCTCCAGGACCTTCACCAACAAATATTATTGGTGAGTGAACGTTCCCCTCACCAGGAACCGCATTTGTCCTTATCAATCCCAAAGGACAATTTTGACATTCTTTTACCCTCTCCTCAATTATTTTCATTAGTTCTTCTTTTTTCATCCAGTCGTATCTCCTCCAATAAGACATCGAAAATTAGAAAGATAAAAAAACAAAGTTAAACTAACAATTTTATTATATCATAAAATTAGTAAATAAAGCAATATATAAATTGTTTTTTTTGAAAAAACTCAACATGCAAAAATATAAAACGCCACTTCCAAAAGGCAGTGGCGTTGTTAAGTTTTGTTAATTTAAAGAAAGTTAGTTAAAGTTTACGATAGAACTTTAAGCATTTTCAACCATTGCACCGAGGAATTGACTCCTATAAAGTTCGGCATAGAATCCATTTCTTGTTAGCAATTCTTCGTGTTTGCCAATCTCTATTATCTTACCTTCGTTCATGACCAATATTATATCAGCGTTCTTAATGGTAGACAGCCGATGTGCTATAACGAAAGAAGTTCTGCCTTTCATTATTGCTTTCATTGCACGTTGTATATAGACCTCCGTGAGTGTATCAACATTACTTGTTGCTTCATCGAGTATCAGAATATCTGGATTTGATAGGAATGCTCTTGCTATAGTTATAAGCTGTTTTTCACCTTGCGAGATATTGGCACTATCTTCTCCAATAAGTGTATCGTATCCCTCGGGCAAAGCCATGATGAAATGGTGTGCATGAGCCATTCTTGCTGCGGTGATTATCTCTTCCTCTGAGGCATTATCTTTGCCGTAAGCTATATTATCCTTTATCGTGCCGCTGAATAACCATGTGTCTTGAAGAACCATTCCAAAGTGCTTTCTCAAATTGTATTTTTTGATGTCTCGTATATCTATGCCGTCAATCTTAATACTCCCACCCTGTATCTCATAGAATCTCATAAGTAGATTTACGAGAGTTGTCTTTCCAGCACCTGTTGGGCCAACGATTGCTACCATCTGTCCACTTTTTACTTCAATGTTGAGATTCTCCATCAATGGTTTTTCAGGCACATAGCTGAATTTAACATTCTCTAATTTTACATCTCCTTTTATTGTTTCCAACTCTATTGCATCAGTTCTGTCTGGTAATTCTTCTTCCTCCTCGAGTATTTCAAAGACCCTCTCTGATGCAGCTAAGGTAGATTGTATCATATTGACGATATTTGCAATCTGCATGATTGGTTGGTTAAACTGCCTGGAGTACTGAATGAATGCCTGAACATCTCCAACTGTTATAGTCTTTTTCGTGACAAGTATTCCTCCACCTACTGCAACTATTATGTATCCTAAGTTACCTATAAAATTCATAACAGGCATTATGATTCCAGTTATGAACTGAGCTTTTTTACTCTCTTTGTAAAGTCTTTCACTAATCTCCACAAAACGATTGATTTCGTCTTTTTCTCTTCCATACGCCTTAACTACAGGAAAGCCACCGTATACTTCTTCTGATACACCCGTTAATTCGCCGAGATACTTTTGCTGAGCAGAGAAGTACTTTTGAGATCTTTTGGCAATTAAGACAGTAGCTATAGCGCTCAGAGGCAATGTAATTAACGTTAGCAAAGTGAGTCTAACATTTATCGTTAGCATCATATAAGTTATTCCAACTATAGTGACAACACCGGATATGAATTGAGTTAAACTTTGTTGAAGAGTATTGCTTATGAGGTCCACATCGTTTGTTACACGGCTTATTATGTCACCATGAGACCTATTATCATAGAACCTTAGCGGGAGTTTCTGAAGTTTATTATTAATATCTTCCCTCATATTCTTTACTATTTTCTGAGTAATACCCGCCATCATGTACCCTTGAGAGAAATTGAGAAAAGCGGCAATTCCATATAAAAGTCCAACCTCTGATAAAATCTGAAAAATCTTTTCAAAATCCATCTTTGTCCTTAGAAAACCCGAAAGTGGCGTATTTCTTATCATTACTACCCTGAATATCTCAGTAGTTGCCTGTCCCAATATCTTTGGCGCTTTAATCGTTAAAATTGTAGCAGCTATAGTTAGTACAAAGACAACAATTATTCCAATCATGTGAGGTTTTAAATACCTTAGGAGTTTCTTTGTTGTCTTCCTAAAATCTTTTGGTTTCTCCCCGCCTCTTGCAAATGCTGGTCCACCACCAGGTCCCATCACCGGTCTTCTTTGCTCTGTTTTCTTCTGATTTTCACTCATTCTTCTTCACCTCACATAGCTTCTTCTGTTGAGAGTTGAGAATATACAATCTCTTTATAAACTTCACAGCTCTTCATAAGTTCCGAATGAGTACCGATGCCAACGATTTCTCCATCTTTGAGCACAATTATTTGATCAGCATTTAAAATTGTTGCAACCCTTTGAGCGACCACTATGACGGTCGAGTTTTTTGACTCTTTAAATAATCTAAGTCGTATCTTTGCATCAGTCCTAAAATCAAGAGCACTAAATGTATCATCAAATAGATAAATCTTTGGAAGTCCTGCTATCGCTCTTGCAAGTGAAATTCTCTGTTTTTGACCACCTGAGAGATTTAAACCAGCTTGTTCAATGTGGTAATCAATTCCTTCTTCATGTTTTGAGGCAAATTCAAGTACCTGTGCAATATCTGCTGCTCTCTCGACCATTTCATCAGTTATCCAGTTCCTTCCAAATCGTATATTTTCTCTTATTGTTCCAGTGAATATGATAGGCTTTTGCGTTGCATAACCTATGTTCTTTCTAAGTACGTTAAAAGGTATCTCCTTTACATCAATTCCGTCTATCTTTACACTACCCGAAGTTACATCGTAAAACCTTGGAATAAGATTTAGAATTGTCGATTTTCCAGAACCAGTAGCACCAATAATGGCTGTTACCTTTCCAGGTTCTGCTTTGAAACTTATATTGTTTATAACGGGTTCCTTTGCGTTAGGATAAGCAAATGTGACATTGTCAAACTCAACGATACCTTTGATTTCATAATCAGATTCGTACCAAGTTAGTGAGCGATTACTTGGATCAATAATCTTTGGTTCAACAGAAAGGACTTCCTTTATTCTCTTTGCTGATACACTTGCTCTTGGTAAGAATATAAAAATTACCGAAATCATTATAAATGAGAACATGATTTGCAACACATATTGCATCACAGCCATCATTTGACCAACATGTAGGCTACCAGCATCGATTTGCTTAGCACCGAACCATATTATGGCAATTGTTGTAAAGTTCATTACAATCAACATATAGGGAAAAAGAATTGATGCCAATCTGTTTACCCATAGGCTTGTTCTTTTTAAATCCAGATTTGCCTCAGAAAAACGTCCTTTCTCGTGTTCTTCTTTATTGAAAGCTCTAATAACTCTTATACCTGTTACTCGTTCGCGCACTACAAGGTTTAATCTGTCTATCTTTTTTTGCATGCTTTTAAAGAGTGGTGCCACAATCGCTGCAATCAATCCCAGACCACCGAGCATAACTGGTAGTGAAATTGCAAGAATTCCAGTTAGTTTTGCATCTTTATTAACAGCCATAATTATTCCACCAATTGCCATGACAGGAGCCATAACGACCATTCTTAGTATCATATTTGTTGCCTGCTGGATTTGAATTACATCGTTTGTTGTTCTTGTGATTAGCGATGATGTGCTGAATTTATTCATTTCTTCGAGTGAAAAAGACGCTACTTTTTGAAAAACAGCATTTCTCAAATCTCTGCCCAACCCCATACTTACAACGGAGGAAGTATAACTTGCGACAACCGCTGCAATGACGCTTACAAAAGATACGAGTAACATCATTTTGCCAACATCCCAAATGTAGTCAACATCACCTTTAGTAATACCTTTGTCAACAATGTCCGACATGAGGTCAGGTAAGTAAAGTGATATTAAAGACTGAACTGCAACGAGAACGACTGTTATTAATATGAGGTGCCAATACTTGACAGCGAACTTAAAGACCATGTTCTTCAAGCCTCCTTCGAGTAATTATCCACAAGTTTTTCTTTCAGACTCATTTGTATCTTTTCCAAAATTCTTTTTAATTCTTTGCACTCTTCATCTGAAAGGCTTTCCAAAATAAGATTCTCTGCTTCTTTTACTATTACTAATAAAATTTCCAGTAACTCAAAAGCTTTTTTAGTTAAGTAAACCCGTGTTATCCTTCTATCTTTTTCATCAGATACTCTTTCAATTAGTTTATTCTTTTCCATCCTCCTGAGCATGATAGCAATAGTTCCTTGTTCGACCCCTATTTTTTTTGCAACATCCTTTTGGCTCAATCCCCCGTGGGTCTTAAGAAGGAAAAGAATTGGTATCTGTCCAGGATGGACGTTAAATTCCTTGAGCGTACGTTCATAAACAAATTTGTAAACAGTTCTCTGAATACTATTTAGCGTTCCAAGAAGTGAGTGTGTTCCAAGAAATTCCTGCATTTACATAACCTCCTCCTTTATTCATCTATTGAACTACTAAATTACGAAATATAGTTTTACGTCTGATAGTTATATGTCTAATAATTATACGTATAAGTATACTACTATTGTTTTTTCACTTTGTCAATATGGGAATATTTCTTTCTAAAGATACCTTAATTACAACAGAAATACAGTTTTTTCCTCGGTATTATTGCAAACTTTTTAGTACTTTAAAAAACATTGCAAACGTGCTATAATATATCGGGACAAAGCAAATGAATTACTGTGTAAGTACAATGGAGAGGATACTTTGAAATTGTTTAAAACAAGTGCACTCAAAAAGACTTATAAAGTGATTTTGCCGCTTCTTATAATTTTTGCTATTTCAACAATACTGCTAATTTATTCGATAAATAGCTTAAAGGACGCTTTTGAAAAGTTGGAAAGCGCCAGTGTTTTATTAAATATAAAGAGTTGTACTCAAAAAGGTATTAAACTTGTCTTTGAATCTACTATCGAATTAATTACACCAGGTGTGGATAGCGAGATAGAACTTATTCAGTTGCGTGTTTTTTCTGAATCCGGAGACTATATCGGAACTTGGACGATGGATAGTAGCATATCAAAGAACTTCACGTTCTCAATATCGAGTGTGAGTATCAACGACAAACTGAGAAATCAGAAAGTGACTGTCAATGGATTTGCTAAGGTAAAACTGGACATAGGTAAATATGGTTTAAGAATCAACTTGCCGATTCAAACTGAGGTGATAGTTAGTGGAGAAAGATAATGTTCTTAAAAGAATGAATGGAAATATTGAAAATGAGGATATCACAGAACCTCAAAGAATATTTTCACCTGAAAGAAGTGTATACGATACATATTCCTTGAGACCAAAGCTTCTTTCTGAATATATCGGTCAAGAGAATGTTAAAGAAAGGTTGAGGCTTTCCATATCAGCTTCGAAGATGCGTGGAGAACAACTTGACCATGTCTTGCTTGCTGGACCTCCCGGATTGGGAAAGACAACGCTTGCGAATGTTATTGCCAATGAGTTAAATGCGAACATACACATAACAAGTGGTCCTATTTTGGAAAAACAGGGGGACCTTGCTGCTATATTAACCAATTTGGAGCGTGGAGATGTACTTTTCATAGATGAGATACACCGAATGAACAGAAGCGTTGAAGAAATTCTTTATTCAGCGATGGAAGATTATCAAATAGACATTATGATTGGAAAAGGACCGGCTGCAAGGTCTATTAGAGTTGAACTACAACCATTTACTTTGATAGGTGCCACAACAAGAAGTGGACTTCTAACATCACCACTGAGAAATAGGTTCGGTATGATATTTGAAATGAGCTTTTATACAGAAGAGGAATTGAAGCTTATAATTATCCGAGCTGCACAGCTAATGGATGTAGAAATCGAGAGCGAAGCTGCTACACTTATCGCTAAGCGCTCACGCGGGACACCGAGAATTGCGATAAGACTTCTTAAACGTGTTAGGGATTTAGCAACCGTTAAGGGTTTAAAAAACATAGATTGCGTGACGGTTAACGAAGTGATGGCACTTCTTTCAATAGATGAATACGGACTTGACGAGATGGATAGAAAGTTGTTAAAGGTAATTATCGAGGTTTATAAAGGTGGACCGGTTGGATTAAAAGCACTTGCTGCATCTATAGGAATTACTGAAGATACGATAGCCGAGGTATATGAGCCATTCTTAGTGCAAAACGGATTTATCGCGAGAACTGCACGAGGTAGAATTGCCACAGATAAGGCTTACAGATACTTTGGTTTGAATAATCTGGGAGGGCTCTTTAATGATTTCTGAAATTGAGCTCAAAGAGAACTACGAAAAAGTTTTAGAAAACATCAAAATCCATGCAGGGAAAGTTGGCAGAAATCCTGAAGAGATAAAACTTGTTGCAGTTACAAAAACACAACCAACTGATGTCTTAAGAATAGCTTTAAATATTGGAATGCGTGTATTTGGTGAAAATTACGCACAAGAGTTAAGAGATAAATCGAGGGAATTGAGTGATTTTAACATCGAGTGGCACTTCATCGGCAGAATACAGACAAACAAGCTTAAATATGTGGTGCCTGTTTCAAGGTTGATCCACTCAGTTTACAGAATTGAAGAGATAGTCGAGATAGATAAAATTGCAAAGAAGATTGGAAAAGTTCAAGATGTTCTCATTGAAGTGAATGTTTCCGGTGAAGAGAGTAAGGGTGGAGTGAAACCAGAATATGTACGGGAAATAATTCTAAAGGCTCAAGAATTTTCTAATGTTAGAGTGATAGGATTAATGACTATGGCACCGTACATGGAACCTGAGGAAACTCGTAAATATTTTAGGTTATTAAGAGAAACAAGGGACAATTTAAAGAAAGAATTTCCAGAGGTAACTGAACTTTCGATGGGAATGACAAATGATTACACAGTAGCTATAGAAGAGGGAAGTACTATTGTTAGAATAGGTACTGCAATATTTGGAGAAAGAGATAAAAAGGGGTGAAAGTATGTTCATTATAGGGAACTTGTTTTCAGCTTTAGGTGTTGTGTTGAGGGTATTGATAAATTTTGAAACAGCGGTGATTATAATCGCAGCGATACTCAGTTGGATTCCGCAGGCATATTCCTTTAGAATTTACCATGTTTTTCGAGATTTAGCAGATATTGTTGAAAGACCTATTCGGAAGTTTATACCACCGCTGGGGTTTATCGACATTACACCACTTATCGCATTATTAGTACTTCTTTTCATAGATAGGTTCTTAGCACAATCTCTAATTGACTTAGGATGGAGATTGAGGTGAAAATTGGGATATTCTACAGAACTGACTATATTAATGCGGCTACTCAGGTATATGAAAACCTGAAAAGCCATGTTGAAGTTGTCTTTTTTAAAGACTCTTCAGAAAAAGTATTTGTGGAAAATGGTATAGATGTAGCCATATCAGTTGGTGGTGACGGTACAGTTTTAAGAGTATTAAAAAAGGTTCGTTGCCCAGTTATTGGTATAAAAGCTGGGAGGCTTGGTTTTTTCTCGGGATATCTTGTAAACGAAATTGATAGATTAATTGAGGATTTAAGGACTTGGAATTTTACAGAAGATAGAAGATGGACATTGAGAATAGAAAGTGAAGATAATCATTATTTTGCAATTAACGATGCCGTTTTACAAAAAGACGTTGACCAAAAAATTGCCGATTTTGTTGTTAGTATGAAGGATGGATCTTTTTATTACCATGCAGACGGACTTGTTGTGAGTACTCCAACAGGTTCTTCTGCTTATTCCTTAGCTCTTGGAGGTCCCATAATGCTTCCAAATGTAGAAGCATTTGAAATTACACCAATAGCACCGCAATTCTTAGCAACCAGAAGTCTTGTTATACCAAGCAGTGAAAGAATAAACGTAAATGTCAGCGATCCAGTTAATTTAATTGTCGATGGGGACGTCGTTGAAAAGACAAAATCTATATGTGTTAGAAAGTGTACAAAGAATATCGTACTATTAAAGCCAAAAGGTTATGATTTTTCAACGTCAATAAAAGAGAAGATTGGATATGGAAAGATGTTTTTGAGAAATGGTATTGAGTAAATGAACGAAATCAAATATATTTGAATGCAAGGTGATTTTCGTGAAGTGGATAATTAGAGAAAAAATCGACGAATTAAAGAAGCTCGTTATGAAAGAAGGATGGTATGTGGAAGACATCTTTCACAATTGTGCTGTTGCGTTTAAAGAACGAAACGAGACACTTGCAAAAGATGTTAATGCAAGTTATTGGGATGTTTACACTGAATATTTAAAAGTTGTTGAGTTTTCTCAACAGTTATTCGGAATGTTTACACCGGACAAGCGTGATTTGAGATTCATTTCTGGTTCTGTTATTATATCAAAAGTTCTACTTGACATCGCTGATAGATTGCGTGATATAGCGACAGATATATCCTTACTAACAAAGGAGCCTGATATTAATCAAAGCATTGCTATACCTGATATGTTTAAGTTTTCTCAACGTATGTTAAGAAAATCTTTACGTATATACGTAGACCAAAACTTAGAAGGTTCACCGGGCGTGTGTGCACAAGATGCATTGATGGATGAATCACATTTAAAGTTCAGTCAAGAGATAATTAGTCTTATCCAAGATAATCCAAGAATAGTTAAACGCGCTCTTATGCTTATGGACATCTCCAGAGGTCTTGAGGAAATCTCAGATTACTCTGTCCAGATTATCGAAGTTACCAATTATATTCTAACAGGAAAGCATTATACGTGCATCAAAGATACTCTAAAAGAGTTTTCAATTGATGTTTTCAAGAATATCGACGATGCTTTATGATTTTAAGGGGTGAATATTCTGCGAACTCTTACAAAATATGTGCTCAAACAAGCTTTAAAACCTTTCTTTTTGGGACTTGGGGGCTTTATTGTCTTTGTGAGTGTAGAATGGTTGTATCAAATTTCTGATTACATAATTAGAAACAGAGTAGGTATTTCAAAACTCCTGCTTTTTGTCGCATACAACCTTCCTTATTTTACTGTGCTCGGAATACCAGTAGGGGTGCTTTTTGCTATATTTTGGGTTATCAGTGAGATGTACACCAACAGAGAGATAACAGCTGTTTTGGTGCATGGAATATCATCGAAGAGGTTGGTGACGCCATTCTTCATTTTGTCAGTTGTTCTTGGTTTTTTTGCGTGGCTTCTCAATGACTATGTAGTTCCAAATGCTAATTACAAGTCTTCTCAGGTTCTCAATCAGTATATTCTCCAAGCACCGGAAACAGTAATCAAAACAAACATGCTTGTCGAACTGGAGAAAGATGTATATTTTTATGTAAAGCAATACGACAAACAAAAAGGTGAACTTTACGATATTGTCCTTTTTAAGAATGAAGAAAGCAATGAACAGATATTAACCGCAGAAAAGGTCCTGAAAAAGAAAGATGGATGGTACCTTCTGGACGGAAACATGTATGTTATTGATTTAGAAAGTGGTTTTTTGAATCTGGACATGCAATTTAAAGAAATGAAGCTTGATGTTGCTGGAGAAATTGAACAGATGTTAAGAGCTTATAAGACAACAAGAGATAAGACTTCGAAAGAGCTTAGAGAACAGTTGGAAACATACAAAAAGCTTGGGATAAATACCGCCAGTTTGGTTGTTGAATTGCACCAGAGGTACGCGAATGCCCTTGGTTCACTGGTTATTGTTTTAATTGGGCTGCCGCTATCTTTATTGTTTGGTTTTACGAGCAGGTCATGGAGTGTAATTTTGACGTTTCTCATAGTAGTTCTTTACCAAGGTTCAGGTGCATGGCTCTCAGGAATGGGAAAAGAGGGATTGCTGGACCCTGTACTTGCTACCTGGATTCCTAACATCGTCTTTTCTCTTGTTGGATTCATAATGTATATTTTGATTGATACCCCGGTTGCTTACAAACTTAGGGAACTGCTGAGCAGGATATTTAGCATTGTCTTAATAACAACAACATTTTTGTTCCTCCTCGGTTCAACAGGTTTTTCAGCGGATATAAAAATAAGCGCTAATACGGCCTCTATGTCAGGAAAATATGTGACATTACAGGGAGGAGTAACTTTCCTTTGGGACAATTATAAGCTTGAATCTGATGAAGCTACTGTGACTCTTGAAGAGGGTAAGGTTAAATCATTGGAGGCTGGAGGAAATGTCGTCTTTTTTGATCGTGATAGAAAGTATCTTGCAAAGAAACTCAATTACGAGTTTGAAAATGATAGATTCTTTGTACTAAACGTCAAAACTATTTACAATTATGATTATAAAGGTAAGAAGGTTCCGATATATATCTCAGGTTCTTCAATAGAAGTTGTTAGTGATGATAGAAAAAGTTCAGATGCTTCAGAGGTGGTTATTTCAAGCTCAGAATTAACAACTTGTAGTTTTGATGAACCACATTACGTTATTGCCTCTGATGAAGTTTACGTTTTGGAAAATAAATATATAATAGCGAAAAATTCGTTTTTGTTAGTTTTAGGAGTACCAGTATTTCCATATCCATTCTTTATTACAGCACTTGAAGGGACATCGCCATATTCATTTACCGTTACATTTGGTAAAACCATTGGAGTAGCACAATCTTTTTCTTTTGCTGTAAATGATTGGGCGGTTAAACTCTCACTTGGTACAGATTCTACAGTACTTGAAGTAGTTGATAATAAAAACAAAAACCAAAGAATATCGTATGATTCAAAGAATGATAAATTTGAATTTTCGATTTTTCCTATAACTTATAGATATAGCAAGAACACTCTTTATTATAAATATAGTGGTATCTTATACTTCGAGGGTAATTACCTTAACGATACTAACTATTATCAAAAACTCGGTTTAACTATCCAAGATGCGAAATCTTTTGTCTACTTTAATCCATATATTATGTACGATGGAAGAATTACCGATACAATAGTTTATCTCTCAGGTGGAATAAGGAACTTTGCATTTGATTTCTTTAATGATAACAAGTTGAATCTCAACGCCGATTCTACGCTCAGACTTCAAACTGACGGATATGTTAATTCTATAGAAAGATCATGGAATTCCTCTTATCAAACAAGGTACAATATAAATCTTTTAAATAATAATTTAAAGTATAACCTAATTTTCAACGGTAATGTTACCAATAATGCCGAGAATAGAACGTTTAACTATACCTATCAATTTCCGTTTAACTTGAAAATGGACTCTTTAACAACAAACTTTAACTATACTTTTAATATCAAAGGGGTATCTAATATTACCCCTTCTTCAAGTAGTTCTTCTCTTGGTATGACAGATAAGTATGTCTTAGATGCGAACTATATTATCGGACCATTTAAGCTTTCAGGTGCTTGGGAACAAATTTATTCGTTTTTAGACGAACCCACCAGCACAAGCAGAAATTCCCTTAAATTAACTGCCAATATTAATTCAAACAACTTAACAGTTACATTACTTAGGGGGGTAGATTTGCTTACAGGAAAGACTCTCCAAGATACGTACAATTTGAGGTATTCTTACGAGTTGGCAAATGTAAATTTCACTGGAACACTCTCATCAACATATGATAATGTTCAGAAGAAACTCGGTTCTGAAAATGTCTCATTGAGCTTAGGATTAAAAGATATACAAACAAGTTATACGTTGCAATTCACAATTCTTCCGGGAAAGCCCGTTTCGACGTACGTTCATACGTTAAAGTATTCAAACTTAACTACTACCTTATATCAGGAAAGCGATTTCATTAAAAGGGCAATAATTTCAGGTTCTTTCAATTTGTTAGACTATACTACAAAGTTGAGTGCGAATTATAGTGTTGCATCAAGGGATGCTGAGCCAAATTGGAGCTTTTCTTACAGTATGGAGAAGAAAGATGAAAAGTATTCTCTTTCATATAACACAGATAACAGAAGGACATATACATTTGAAGCGAATACAAAGGTAGTCGACCCAAATATCACGTTGAAAATCAGATATAATCCTTCCACATCAACATTTGAAAGCATAAACTTGTCACTTGATAAATCACTCCATTGTTGGCGTTTGCTTTTCGGAGTTGATTTGTCTCAAAAATCTACCGGAAATGTTCTGGATTATATAGATAAGGTTTCATTTAAATTCTACTTAACGGATATACCAGACATTTTCTTCTTCCTCGATCCAAAGGACGGTCAGTTCCAGTTCAGCGGGATGTGATTTTTGCATGTTGAGTAATACAAATAAAGTTGAACGAGAATTTTATAGTAAATTTATAAAAATAATTGATGATTACGTACCAAGAACTCGGTCGTTTTTACTCGCTGTTTCAGGTGGCGTTGATTCGATTACGATGCTTGACTTATTTAAAAGACTACGTGATGAGAGGAAAGATATTGTAATAGGAGTTGCTACATACAACCATAAATTACGTCCAGAAGCAGATGGTGAAGTTGAGCTTGTTAGACAGATATGCGTTTCAGAAAGGATACCATTTTACACATCTGCTGGTAATGTTAGTGAATATGCACAAACCCATAAGCTTTCAGTTGAAGAGGCGGCACGAAAGTTAAGGTACGACTTTTTGGAAAAAATAAGCACTGAAAATTCTTACGAGTTAATTGTCACTGCTCACAATGCAAATGATTTGCTTGAAACTATGATTCTTAGACTATCAAAAGGAACAGGTCCATTTGGTCTAAGTGGTTTAAAGTTACTAAGTAAGAACAGATTCAGACCATTGTTGTTTTTTACAAGAAGCGAGATAGAAGAGTATGCACAATGCAAGAACTTGAGATTTGCTGTCGATGCCTCGAACTATGATCAGCACTATGAGAGAAATTATATAAGACACAGCATAGTTCCTCTGCTACGAAAAGTCAATCCCCAGCTCGAAAAAGCAGCTCTTTCACTCGCACGCAGTACATGGGAACTCGATGCGTTTGTAGACAAGATGCTTACAAGTAAACCAAGATATTATATTGCTCAGAGATTAATATTTAAACTCGAGGAAGATACGTTATTACGTGTTGAACAAATAAGGAGATATGCTATTGAATTCTTGGGGAAACCCATAGATAGAGAAAAGATAGAGAGATTTTTAAAAGCAAACAAAAAGTCTTACAAAGTGTCATTTTGGGGAGACTTGGGTGTTGAGGTTTCCCACGGATGGGTAATGATGGGAGGTATTAATAAATATGAACATTTTTGCTATAATTTTAATATAATAATTGAAGAGGATAGAATTAATATTTATCCACAAGAGCAGATAAAAATTAATAGCTACTTTATTAAATTCAAAGTCGGTGGTATAATATCTAAAGAATGTAGTAACAGAATAGATCTTGAAATAAGAAGTTGGATTGAGGGTGACAGGACATATGAGGGAAAAAAGTTAAAGGAGCTTTTTAACGAGAAGAAGGTACCAACCTTTTTAAGAAGGCTCATCCCGTTGGTAGTTATCGACAAAAAAGTGGTTTTTGTACCGAAAATTTACAAATCACGGATGTTAGATGATATTGGTTTGGATATAGTTTCGAAAGGAGGTATTAATTTTGAATCGTAGCATAGGTTCCGTTATATTCTTCATACTCATAGCTCTATCACTTTTCTGGATTTATGAGGGGATTATAAGCTCAAAGAACGTAATAGAAATCAACATGAGTTACAGTGAGTTCGTGAAAAGAATTGGTGATGGAGAGACCGATATAGGAAAGGTTATAATCAAAGATGATGGAAACATAGGAGTAGAAACTAAAAACGGCAAGATGTATTCGGTCTATGCACCGTGGTTCAGGTATGATATTGAAAAGATTAACAAGCTTGTGGAATATGGAGTTATTGTCGAAGGTGAGAAAAGTGTAGATAGCAGTTTTTGGATTAACGTGATTGGTAATGTAGCAATATTTATAGTTACACTTGTGCTATTTGCCTTTATCATTCGGGGGCTCGGTAGAGGTAACAACCAGGCATTTACCTTTACAAAGAGCCGGGCGGAAAAAGTAGGACCAAACAAGATAAAGGTAACTTTTAAGGACGTTGCAGGTGTTGATGAGGCTATTGAGGAACTCAAAGAGACTGTTGATTTTCTAAAAAACCCGGGAAAGTTTGCAAAAATCGGTGCGAGGATGCCTAAGGGCATACTACTTGTTGGACCTCCGGGAACTGGTAAAACATTGCTTGCTCGTGCTGTTGCCGGCGAGGCAAATGTTCCATTTTTTCATATAAGTGGTTCTGACTTTGTTGAGTTATTCGTCGGTGTTGGTGCTGCACGTGTGAGGGACCTATTCGAGCAGGCAAAATCGAGTTCGCCTTGTATTGTCTTTATAGATGAAATAGATGCAGTTGGAAGACATAGGGGTGCTGGGCTTGGCGGTGGACATGATGAAAGAGAGCAGACACTCAACCAGTTGCTTGTTGAAATGGACGGGTTCGACATTAACCAAGGAATAGTTGTGATGGCTGCAACGAATAGACCCGACATACTTGACCCAGCATTGCTTAGGCCGGGAAGGTTTGATAAAAAGGTCGTTGTAGATCCACCAGATGTAAAAGGAAGGGAAGCTATTCTCAGAATTCATATTAGGAATAAGCCAATAGATAAAGATGTTGATGTCGGTGTTTTAGCAAAGAGAACCACAGGTTTTGTTGGAGCAGACCTCGAAAACTTAGTTAATGAAGCGGCGCTTCTTGCTGCACGTGATGGTAGAAACATAATAAAAATGGATGATTTCGAAGAAGCGATAGATAGAGTTATCGCTGGTCCAGCACGAAAATCAAGAATAGTTTCAGAAAAACAAAAGAAAATAGTTGCTTATCATGAAGTTGGGCATGCAATCATAGGCTCTTCACTACCAAACGCTGATCCAGTTCACAGAATATCGATAACACCACGTGGGTATGCAGCACTTGGCTATACATTACACCTTCCGGCGGAAGATAAATATCTTGTTAGTAAAAATGAGTTACTGGATAACATAACAACGCTACTTGGTGGAAGAGCAGCCGAAGAGTTAGTTTTCGGGGATTTTACAAGTGGAGCCGCAAACGACATCGAACGTGCAACAGAAATTGCTCGAAAGATGGTCTGCGAATACGGTATGAGCGATAATTTCGGACCATTAGCTTGGGGTAAGACAGAGCAGGAAGTTTTCCTTGGTAAAGAACTTACACGAATGAGAAACTATAGCGAAGATGTGGCAAGACTTATCGACCAGGAGATACAAAAGATAATAATGACATGCTACGATAGAGCAAAAGAGATACTTGAGAAAAACAGGTCTAAGATGGAACAGATTGTTGCCGTTTTACTTGAAAGGGAAGTCATGAGCGGTGAAGAGCTCAGAGCAATGCTCAACGGTAATGAAGAAACGGTTGAAATGAATTAAACGATGTATACTATATATGTTATATGCGACGATAGGGGGAAGGCTGCGTGGAGAGATTTGAAACTCTTTTAAGCTTAAATAAATCGTTTGAACTATCTACAGACGAAAGCATGGTATGGGACGAGGATAATAAACTTTCATATCTTCATTTAGTTTCAACATCATCTCTAATAAGAGAAATAAGTGCAGCGACTTTTGAATTTTTGAGTCATTACTTAAACGAGGATGAAACTTCGGTTGTAGTAAATGTTCATATAGAACATATAAGACCAGCAGTTGTAGGAGAACAGTTGGTTGCTGGCATAAGAATATCTGAGGTATCGAAGAATCACATTACTTTTAAAGCTATGATAATGAGAGAATCTGAAAAGATTGCCGAAGTAACCTTGACGCGCGTTGTTGTTTCAAGAAATTACTTAAGTAGGAGAGCACTGGAGAATATTTAATATGCGGAGACCAAGAGATGAGGAATCATTCAAAGAATACAGCTATGTGCTACGCTACAGAAAAGCTGAAGAAATAATAGCGAAAGTTGGAAAAAATGCGGGCAACCTTGGGAGGGTTGCCCTTGTTTTCCCAAATTCTTATAACATCGCCAGCGGTTCCTTAGCATGGAGCTGGATACAAACACTCTTATTTCGGAGAGGTCTGAATGTTCAAAGATTCTTCTATGAGAAATGGTTCAGGCGTTTCTACTCGATGGAAGAACAGATTCCAATCGATGAGTTCCCTGTATGGCTCTTCACCTTCCAATTTGAAAACGATCTGCTGAATATTGCTGATATCCTCAGAAAAAAGGGTATACCGATAGCTGCGCACGAACGAGCCAATTACCACCCGATTGTAATTATTGGTGGACCTGTGACGCTATTCAACCATAGTATTGTCGAAGAAATTGCTGATTTTGTGTTTATTGGCGATATTGAATGCTCAATAGAAGATTTTGCATCAGTTCTAATGCAGAGTGATAAGGAGAATATAAGTACTGAATTACTTAAAATCAACCAAATATATTCTTCAAAGTATGGCAAAAGAAATTTTTCTAATTGCATAGGTCAACTTCAACCTGTACCTGTTTCTCATTATACGACTTTGCACTCACCTTATAAAAACAAAGTGTTGATAGAAATTGGTAGAGGCTGTATAAGAAGATGTGCATTTTGCGTAACTGGCTACACGAAAAAACCTGTTAAATTTGCGAAAGTAGATGATGTTATAGAAATACTTGAAGAGAACAAAGATAAAGAATTTGGATTCTTTAGTGCTACCATAACGGATTATCCATACCTTGACAAATTACTTGATTATCTTGAAAGCAAAAACATTAGATTCTCAGTCTCTTCAATGAGAGCTGATGGCTTAAATGAAAGATTATTAAGACTTCTGAAAGAAACAGATCACCATTCTTTCACAATTGCACCAGAAGGTATTTCACAAAAGATGAGAGAGATAATGCTTAAAGACCTCTCAACTGAGCAAATCATACGTGGACTTGAGTTGGGGAACCGTGTAGGATTTCAACATGTAAAACTCTACTATATAATCGGTCTTGAGGAAGAAGACACATCAGACTATGAGGAATTTTTTGACTTTTTAAAAATGGTAGCGAACATGGGGTATAAAGAAATAACTGTAAGTATTAATCCATTAGTACCAAAGCTATCTACGCCTTTTTCAAATAGAAGAATGATTGAAAAGAAAGAGTATGAGGAACGTATAGTATTTATAAGAAAAAACGTTCCTAAGCATGTCAAAACAAATTTTGAAAGCTATAAAGAGAGCCGCATTCAATATGAAATATCAAATCTTATAGCTAAAGAGACTTTAGAGTATATAAATGAAAAGCTTAGGTGATTTTATAGAATCGAGTAGGAGCTGAGCAAATTAACTAATTCCTCAGCTCCTATTTAAAAGGTTTTACATCCTTTCCAATTTAACATATTGGAACAAAAATCTCAAATAGTAATGGTTATGTAAGAATAGTAAATTTTGTATTCTCTACTTTCAGCTGTAGCTCTCTTATTTGTTATGCTTCTCATTTGTGGGGGAAAACTCACACCGAAGTTCTCAGAAAATTTTCAAGAACCAAAATGTTAACACCACCAACAGGCGGTAAACTTGTTTTTTACTAACATCTCTGAGAGTATAATTTCTCCTTATTGCTTTAAATGATTCAATTACCAGTTCTTTGAACTGCTCAAAGTCTTTTGGTGTGTCAAACTTCTCAACAATTTTCCATGAGCCATCGAGAAAACCTATGCCAACGAGTGTTTCTAAAACTTCTACGTTGTAAATAACCAAACTTATAAAGGAATTTTTTGGAGCGTAAAGTGCAGATTTTCTGCCTTTTCCTGTTGAAATATCTCGTACTTCAACAAGTTCTTCTTCCTCTAATTCTCCAATTAACCTCCAAATAGCACTTGGAGCAAGTCCCGTTTCATTGGCTATCTGAACTCTGCTGGCTTTTCCCTTTTCCATTAGATACCTAAGTACCATTCTTTTATTCTCTTTTTTCATTGAAACAGGATTTAACTTCTTTTTCACAGCAGTTTCTTCCAAGTACAGGGGTATTTTACGGGAATTATATGAAAGTTTGTTGAAAGTTATTTCTTTCTCAGAAATAAATCATTTGGATTATACATTAAATTCTAGGGTAGACCAAACAGAAGGAATAAGTGGTAGGCATAGAAGAGAGTGTCATATCATAAGAATGGTCAATTTTTCGAGAAGGGAGAAAAAATATAGAAAATCTTCAAAGTCTTGTTGTAACTGTTTTCTTAAGAGAGTAATAAACTGACAAAAATGAGAATTGCTATATCCTTAGTAAAAAAAATTCTCATTCAAAATATCTTTTTCACCGGTCTTCTTTATTTTTTTTCATATAACTTTACTCTAAAAACATAAACAATGTTTTTAAAGTGTTCAAATGACAGTCACATTCTCTCAAATCTTACCAAGTTTCATACTGAAAACACCTGTTGCAAGAACAATCGCTGTTTCAAATCTAAGAATCTTCTTTCCGAGACACACACTTTTAAATTTCTTTTTCAAAAGGGACAGTTCTTTTTGAGTAAATCCACCTTCAGGACCAGCTATTATTCCAACATTCTTTGATATTCTTTTTGGAATCTTTCTCCCCTTAAAATCAAGAATATATGTACTTTCAGGTGCAAGAGAAATTATATCAAGAAACTCTATGGTTTTGATGATAGGAAAAGTGTATCTTATGCATTGTTTTGATGCCTCTCTAACAACAAGCTCAAGTTTCTCTTGTTTGTCTTCATAATGTCTTGAGGCACGCTCGTTATTAAAAACATATATCTCATCAACACCAAGTTCAACTGCTTTTTCTATCGTCCATCGCAATCTTTCCCACCGTCCTGATGGTGCGAAAAGAACAAGTCTTCCTTCCAATGGCTTCACAAATTCGTAGCTTATTACACTACCAAATGCTGATGACTTATCTATCTTTTTCAGTACAACTTTATACCTTCCGCCGTTTCCATCGGTTGCTTCGACGATCTCTCCCTCTTTTACTCTCATTACTTTCAAATGTGTAACTTCATGTTCATCGAAATACACAGCATCGTTCTTAGGAACGCAAAAATAAAGATTAGGCAAATGCATTTCCCCCTTTATAATTCTAAATATCTTTGAATATTTCCAGAACCAGAACTACACGCTTTATTTTCTAAAAACTCTAATTTAAAATGTAATTCTAAAACGTGCCGCCCACAATGGGGCGGCATGTGTGAATCAAAATTATTCTTCACAGAACTACCAATGGAGTATTTCTCTTTCTGTTTCTTTATCGAATATATTCATTGTTGTCATATCGAAGACAAGGTCTATTTTTTGTCCTTCTTTTGCCTGGCTCTTTGCATTCACACGTGCTACCAATCTATCTTCTCCAGCAACTACGTGAAGCAATGTTTCACTTCCAAGTGGTTCAACAACGTCAACAACAACTTCTGCTGTATTTTCTGGCTTTGGTGCAATAGCAAACATTTTATCATAGATATTCTCTGGTCTTATTCCGAATATAACATCCTTGTCTACGTATTTAGCAAGCTTATCTTCATATTCTGCAGGTACTTTTAGCTTTAAGCCACTTGTTTTGACCCAAAGTCCACCCTCGCCACGAATGACCTTTCCGGGAACAAAATTCATAGATGGGCTTCCTATAAATCCTGCAACAAATATATTTGCTGGTCTGTTGTAAACTTCGTATGGACTTCCGATTTGCTGGATTACACCATCTTTCATTATAACTATCTTATCAGCCATAGTCATTGCTTCAACTTGGTCGTGTGTAACGTATACAATTGTAGCTTCAAGTCTCATATGTAATTTTTTGAGTTCAGCCCTCATTTGTACACGAAGTTTGGCATCAAGGTTTGACAAGGGTTCATCGAACAAGAATACCTTTGGATTTCTAACTATAGCTCTACCAACGGCCACCCTCTGTCTTTGACCACCCGAGAGTTGTCTTGGCTTTCTATCGAGTAAATGTTCGATTTCAAGAATCTTTGCTGCTTCTCTTACTCTCTTTTCAATTTCGTCCTTTGGAACCTTTCTGAGCTTCAAACCAAATGCCATGTTTTCATAAACTGTCATGTGTGGATAGAGTGCGTAGTTTTGGAAAACAAATGCGATATCCCTATCCTTTGGTTCAACATCATTCACTATTCTGTTATCAATCTTAATTGTTCCCTTTGTGATTTCTTCAAGACCTGCTATCATTCTAAGAGTTGTTGTTTTTCCACAACCTGATGGTCCAAGAAGAACGACAAATTCCTTATCTTCTACTGTAAAATTTGCATCTTTAACTGCTTCGACCTTGCCTTCATAAATCTTCCACACATGCTCAAGTAGTACTTGTGCCATAGACTATACCTCCCCTTCTTCACCTTCTTTGGAATTCACAGAATCTTCGAACTCAAAAATTTCTTCCAATTTTAAATCTTTAAATAACGATGGATCACCGAGGTCAAGGAGATATAACTCCCAAACCCTATCTATGAAACCAAGAATCTTTGAATATTTCTCATAAGACATAACAGTTGCAACAGGTTTACCATTCTTAGTCACTATAATATCTTTTGACAAAGCTTCCTCAACGACCTGTGAAAACTTTGCTTTAGCTTCAGCCAGAGAATGGAATTCTTGTTTTATTCTCATCAGCAAACCCCCTTGACTATAATTATAGTCAAAAATATCAGAATGTGGTTAATTATTACAAATCGTTACACAAAAGTTACTAAAAAGAAACTCTAAATATTCAGTCGCGGGTGTAAAATTTGACTGAACGGTCAATAAATTTGTGATTATAGGAGGAGGGAGAATTATGGCGATAGGTGGATTAAGGGGTATGGCATATCATCAAGCGGGAAAGTTGATAACAAGTGTTGTGAGGAAGGCTGACACTCAAACCTTTGCAAAGTTGCTCTTTACAGTAGCGGCACTGAGTAAAGAACCGGCAAAGAGTGGAGTGAAAAAGTTGGGTCTAATGGCTCAAGAAGAGCATCCTATGATTAAGAAGTGGATTGAGATATTCCAAAAGTCGTCTCCGAAGTCTGTTGAAAAGATTATTAACAACCTTATTATCAATGAATTTGCGATTGGGGAACCAACAAGGCAAAAGCTTATGCACGAACATAAGGTTGTACTTCCTAAACTCGGAGTTATAAGCCCTACTTACGCTTGTAATCTTAATTGTGTAGGTTGTTATGCAGGACTTTATGGAAGAAAATACGAGCTTACAAAGGATGAAGTGAGAAGTATTCTTAAGCAAGGCGAAGAGCTTGGGATATACTTCTGGGTCATCACTGGAGGCGAACCATTCTATTGGCCACATCTTATGGAAATACTGGAAGAGTTTAACGAACACTACTTCATGATTTACTCTAATGGTATATTAATTACTGAAGAAAAGGCAAAGAAACTTTCAGAACTTGGAAATGCCACAATTTCTATATCTGTGGAAGGGTTTGAGGCGGAAACGGATTGGAGAAGAGGTCACGGAGTCTTTAAAGCAATCATGAATACATGGGAAAGACTTAGAAGATATGGAATACCATTTGGTGCGAGCGTTACGGCAACACGTATGAATCACGATATAATTATGAAAGACGAATTCTGGAATTTCCTTGAGGAAAACGGGGTTAACTATGTTTGGATTTATCAGTTCATGCCGGTTGGCCAAGACCCAGTAATGGACCTTGTTCCAACACCCAAACAAAGGTATGACAGATTCTTTAAGACTGAAGAGATGCGTCTCAGTGGAAGGTTTGCATTTGTAGCAGACTTCTGGAATCACGGATTCTTAACACACGGTTGTCTCTCAGCTGGAGCAAAGTACTTCCATGTTAATGCAAAAGGATACGTTGAACCATGTGTTTTCCAACAATTTGCAGTTGATAGCATAAGGGAAAAGAGTTTACTGGAGATATTTAAATCACCATTTTTTGAATCATACAAGAAGGCTATTCCATTCTCAAATAACCTATTCAGACCATGCCCTATAATTGATAACCCAAAGATGTTCAGAGCTATGGTAAAGAACTTTAATGCCATACCACAACACGAAGGTTCAGAAAAGACAATTACAGAACTTGCTCCTGAACTTGATAAATTGGCAGCAGAGTGGAAAGAATACGCTGATAAATTGTGGTATGAATATGGATATGTTGAAAGATATCCAGTTAATAGAGGTATATACAACTATGAAACACGAATGAAGAGATATGCGAATAAAGAAGAAGCATTGAAAGTTGACAAAAAGATGGCATTATAAATCTCTGCAGAATTGAGAAATGGGGGGGCGCTCAAATTGAGTAACCGCTCTAACGAAACAAGAGAAAAGATATTTGAAGCTGCAAGAAAACTGTTTTCTGAAAAGGGGTACGATGGTGTTAGTATGGAGGACATTGCGCAGGCATCTGGCGTGCGCAAGTCCCTCATTTATTATTATTTTCCGGGCAAGGAGATACTCTTTGAAGAAATATGGATAGGTGTTATTGACGAACTTGAGAATGAACTCTTTCCGGAAGTTGAGAGCGAAAAGACAATAGTTGGAGCTATTAAAAAACTTATAAAGAAATATGTTGAGTTCGCACTTAATAAGACAGAACTGAGTAAATTGATCGCCCGAGAGAGATTGAACGTTCTTGAAAATGAATCAAACTTATCAAAAGCTAAGGGAAGATATATTACCTTGCTTAGCAGACTTGAAAAGATACTGGAAAAAGGTAAAGAGGAGAATGTCTTGAATGACATCGAACCATCAACGGCTGCTGAAATAATCTCAACGGTTGATTCTATACCAAGAAAAGGGTTATTGAAAAGTGTAGAAGAATTTCTTCTGAAGGTTATTCTTAAAGAAAGGACAGAACACTGAAAGTTTTGAATACTTAGAGTAAGGGGGAAGATGCATGATTTCTGAAAAGAAGAAGGCACTTTATTTTGTTTTACTGATGGGACTTGTAAGTTTGTTTAGCGATATAACATATGAGGGCGCTCGAAGTTTGATTGGACAATATCTTGGCTTACTGGGCGCCTCCGCTGTTGTAGTCAGTAGTATTGCAGGATTAGGTGAATTTCTTGGATATACTTTGAGGTATTTAACGGGAAAATTGGTTGATAGAACTCGCAAGTATTGGTTCTTTACAATACTCGGTTATACAGTAAACCTTCTCGTCATTCCTTCTTTGGCACTGACTAAACATTGGTATGCAGCGGCTACTTTAATTATCTTGGAACGTGTCGGAAAAGCTTTGAGGAAACCTGCTAGGGATACTATTACATCGTTTGCAGGGAGCCATCTTGGATATGGAACTGCCTTCGCTATAGATGAATTCTTGGATCAAATTGGGGCTACAATTGGACCGTTATTAATGAGCATAACCATAGCACAGAACGTACAACTCGGAACTATTGATTCTTACAGAAAGGCGTTTGCATTCTTATTATTTCCTGCAATAATCGCCTTAGGAATTATTTTTATTGCCAGAACACTTGTACCAGAACCAGATAAAATGGAAAAAAAACGAAGTAAAACAGAGAATGTAAAATTTGATAGAGAATTTTATGTATATCTTTTTGCCATATCACTAATAGCTTTTGGGTTTGCAGACTTTGCACTAATAGGATTTCATGCACAGAAGAATAGCATACTTTCGCCAGCTTTAATACCTGTGGCTTATATGACTGCTATGATAGTTGATGCCTTTGCAGGTCTTGTTTTTGGAAGACTCTTTGACAAGCTTGGAATAATAATCATGGCGCTCTCGACGTTTATATCAGCATTTTATTCAATATTTACATTTGGAGGAACAAGAGAATTTGTATTCATAGGTGCCATTCTATGGGGAGTTGGAATGGGGGCAAATGAATCAATAATGAAGGCGTCAGTAGCTAAATTAGTAAGTTCAGAAGTCAGAGGGACAGCATATGGGCTCTTTAACGCAATCTTCGGTATTGCATGGTTTGTTGGAAGCGCTGTTCTCGGATTGGCTTATGCTGTAAGTGTAAAATATGTGATTATGATTTCAATACTAACACAAATGTTAGCAGTAATTTTACTTGTGTATATACAAATTTTGGAAAAGCATAAGGTTTAGAGAACAAAGAATTTCCAAGATTAAAAGGGTGCGTGTGCACCCTTTTCATTTTTGGTTATTCATAATTTTACTATTTTACTTATTTCTCTTTGTGATACCTTGTTTCTTATCTAATCTTCTCTTGTACTCGGAGTATGTTCTCTGGCTATCTTTCAAGAACTTTTGGAGCTTTTTCTCGAAATCTTCTTTCTTTGAATCTACGTCATTTTCCTTTGTTTCTTCTTTTAAAGAAAGTTCCCATTTCCCGTCTCTGCCTTTTCCGACAATTTTGGCTTCAATTTCTTGACCAACCTTTAGAAAATCTTCGACTTTTTGAACATACTGATTTGAAATCTTTGAAATGTGAATAAATCCCTTTTCTCCATTCTCAAGTTCGACATTTGCACCGAATTTGAGTACCTCTGTTACTTTGCCTTTTACTACCTGACCAACTTCCATAAAATATAACCCTCCTGAAAGATAAGATTGGAGAAAAAATATCAATACTTACCTTCGAACTTTTTCTTAAACTTTTGCACGCGTCCTTCAGTGTCAACTATCAGGCTAGCACCCCCACTTCCTTTATAAAGTGGATGGCAATTTGAACAAACATCAACTTTCATCTGTTCTTTTGTTGTCCAAATCTTGTGCTCAGCACCACATGCACACCTGACGTTAAGTAATCTCAATTCTGGGTGAATACCCTTTTTCAACTTACTCACCTCTCCCAATATTTTTTTGCCCGTATAAATTCACGTTATATAATACCACTTTCTTTTTAATTTTTCAAGTCTTATATTTTTATGTCTTTAAAATTATCTTGTATCATATTCAAAAGATTTATTGTTTGTTTGACATTTGCAAAGACGTTGTTTATTTCGTCCAAGAATTTTTGAATCGATGCACTAATCTCTTCAGCTGTTGCAGAACTTTCTTCAGATATGGCAAGTAGGTTTTGAATGCTATTAGTTATACTTTCAAGTTTCTCAGTTTCGCTATTGAGGGTTGAAACAAGGGTGTTCAGTTGCTCAGTAATTTGTGATATTATACTGCTCGAATCTTTACTTTCGTTTGCACTCTTTTCGAGAGTCTGCGATTGTGATTTCAATTCTTCATATCCTCTTATAATGCTTTGGCTTAGTCTATCTATACCGCTCGAGACAGTACCAAGGAACTGTGAAATTTTAACAGCAGATGCCTTACTTTCCTCGGCAAGTTTTCTAATCTCGTCGGCAACAACGGCAAAACCTCTTCCAGCTTCCCCACTTCTTGCGGCTTCAATAGCCGCGTTTAGAGCAAGAAGGTTTGTCTGTTCGGCTATACTCATAACGGTTCCGGCTATATCCATTATGGCACTTGCCTGATTTCTTAATTGCTCACTTTCGTTTGCGATGGCTTCAAAATCACTACTCATTAACTTCATTCCATTTGCCGAATTTTCTACGCTCTTTGCAGCTGTTATAATTTTCTCTACCGCCAAGTTCAAGTTACGTATAATCTGATTTTGCTGATTTATCGTTCTCGATATGGTATCAACGTTTGATGAGACTGCGTCTGATATTCTTTCAGCATCGTTACTAATTTGTACAGCGGTATCGGCAACTTGAGAGGACAATTCTTTCATCGTGTCTATCTGTTCGAGAACAGCTTCAGATGAATCCAACGTCTTTTTGGCAAATGCCATCAATTCTTCCGTATCACCTTGAATACCTATGAGAAATTCCCTAAAATCGTTAACTGCTTCAGTGTTGATCTTAGAAGCTTCCTCAAAGTCTTTTTCACCAACTATATACACAACGCTATTGAGGTCCTTTTCTTTAAAAACTTTTCCCTCTTCTTTTAAGCCTTCAAGTCCTTTCTTGAAATCTCGAAGACCGAAAGTCACACCAGCGAAAGTCAGAACTGCTGTTAATGAGGCACCTATAAGAGGTCCAAAAAACTTTGTGAGCAAAAATGAAGCAATAAATGTAAATACAGGGAAAACTATTGTATATGTTGAGACAAGGCTTTTAAGAAGCCCAAAGGAAAATGCTTTATAGCTTTTCAATTTTATCGTTTTTCCATATGGTTTTGTGGAACGAATCTTCACTTCAATGAAACTTCCAGAGCCTGTTGTTCCTTGATCCAAAATCTCAACTTCAATTGGATCATTAAAAAATTCCGAAGCGCCTTTGAGTAATCCCATAAAGTAATATCTAAAATCTCTCGTTGATTGGTATCGGACTATTGCTGTTCGCTCATCAATGTAGTTGAAAATTATTCTCGGAGGTTTGGCACCCGATATTCTTCTTGTCAGAGCTCTGTGTACACCGTCCATTGCCGAAAGAAAAGACATACAGCCGTCTTTCTTGAAGTATCCTGGATAAGCGGCGTGAAAACTTTTAATGTTATTGTATCCTGTCTCTTCCCAAAGTTGTTCGTAAGTTTTTCCAACTTTTTGTGCTAACTTTTTCGAAAATTGAAAAACCATGTCATCGGCTACATCATTTGTTGGTATCAACAACTTAGTTGTATCAATCTTGAATTCTTCGATTAGAGAATTAACAACCGCATCACCGTAAAGTTTCTTCCAAGTGTTAATCCACACGTTCATAATAAAGCTCTTCATATTTAGACCTCCTTCTTGTTGTTAGGTATCCTCTTCTTTCAGTAAATATTATAACATATAAAATTGAATTTTGTACGAATTTATCTTCTTTTACTCTCTTTCATTTTGTACATTAAATCATCGACTGCACGTAGGGTGTTTTCTACTGTTCCGGAAAATTGGACTATTCCAAACGAAAATCCGGGTCTCAATTCGTGAGAATTCTTAAACTCTTCTGAAACCGTAGTGAATATCTCGGTTGCCTTTTCAACTGGACAACCTCTTAGTATCACTAAGAATTCGTCTCCACCCATTCTTATAACAAAATCACTTGAACGAATATTATTTTTGATAGTTCTAACGAGTAATCTCAGTATCTCATCTCCGACATCATGACCATGATTATCATTAATACTTTTGAATTTATCCATGTCAACGTATACAAACGCATCTTCCGGTGCAAATAACGTCTCAGATAAGTATCCCCTGTTATATGCTCCTGTCAATGGATCAGTAATACTCTTCATGTGAGACATAGTCACTCGAACAACCATTTCTTTGTATTCATTAACAAGTGTATAAGCAAAACCAGCAAATAGTGAAACTATACCAAATGCGGATAAGAGTTTGGAATTAGTAGAGAAGAACATGGAAAGACCGTCGTGTGTAATTGTTAGAACAAAGAAGAAGACAAAGCCAAAAAGAACTTGAGAAAAGGTACGCAATGTTTTAACAAATAGATAGGCTGCATTTACAATAAGAATTAATGAAATATTATTTGTAAGAACTTTCATTGCATAATTCGATGGCATTGCAGCAACTAAAATCGCAGCAATAAAATTAAGTGATATTATGATTTTATCCACAAGAGTAAATTTTTCAAAATACTCCCTGTTTATACCGTAAATCAGTGCTGCAAAACCTAAATAAGCAGAAATAACGAAAATTTTTCGCATTAAAAGAAAGACTAACGTATTGCCAAAAGACGGGAATGGAAATAAATCAAACATCCATATACCACCAAGGAAACTCGCAATGGAGAGATGTCTGTAAACTTCTCGTTTTATTTTATCGGTACTTCTTGAAATTAAATAAAGAATAATTGATAATGTTAAGGTTAAACCTGTTGATATTGGCAAAAAGACACTTGTGAGCAGATAGAGTACAGAATACTTTAGTTTATGAGAATCGCTGATTATCTTAACTGGAAAATCGATTCCTACTTCGTATATACCAGATAATTCTATATCTATTGTATCAAAACGTTCGGGCAGTTGAAAAATAAATGGTTGATACCAGACATGCCCGGTTCTATCTTCTGAGAATCCAAAACTACCTATTACTTTATCATCAGCCTTTACAACAAAATAAGATGCATCTATCTGTGGGATATATAGATATCTAGTATTATCTGTTTCTTCCGTTTTATAATTTACCAGAGCTCTTATAACAACGGTGGACGGATGTTTTAAAATCCTGTAAAACGTCTTTGGCAGCGCACTCTCTGTGAAAATGTTACTTTTATCTCTAAGTACTTTCCATCCATATACCTCTATACCATCACCAACTAATGCATACTGAAAGCTTACAAATAATAAGAAAAACAATAATGTTGCGAAAAAGAATGGTTTGAAGTAATAACTGATAAATTCTTTCAATTTTACCACATCCCCCTACATATACAATGTTCATGACGTCATTATTTTATCACACAGACCTAAATTCTCAAAACAAAAAGCGATAGACTTAGCTATCGCTTAAATGTGAATTATATAGAAGAATTTTACATAAAGCAAATTTAGAGAGTAAAACGTTTAGAAATACATTCCAATCTGAATTGTAATACCTGTTGGTCCACCTGTGCCAAGGTATAATGAGTATCCGACACTGCCATATACACCCATTCTTGGATTAAAATCGTATGTTAGTATAGCTCCGCCAAAAGCTCCAAATATATATCCAACAGGTTCAAATGTGTCTAAATCGATAAGTCCTATTAAAGACAATCCACCATTCACACCGGCGTTTATCCTTTCCATTTCGAGTAAGTTGAATCCTACACCGAAGTTCATGTACGCAGGAGTATAGTTAAGTATGCTTCCAAGAAACGTTCCAATTCCGATGTAGAGTGGCAAGGGTATATCTTCGGTACTACCCCATGCTGAAATGCCAAGTCCAAACATTCCCGAAAACATACCAAGTCCAAGTCCTGCTTTGAATGGCATCACCGGAAATTCTGTAGCTATGTCGTATTCTTCAGGTTTTTCACCATACATAAAGTTTGCCGTGACCGTACCGTCTGATTTGTTGTATCCAACTACCTTTACGTATCCAATTCCACCGGTCGATGTTTCAACTTCGAAAATATATCCTTTCTTCGCAAGCTTTGGGTCAACACCTGCTAAGGTAATGACGTTTCCATTGACGGATTTTACATAAGCTTCAAGTTTAAAAATCTGTCTTAATTCATACCAAATATCTGTTGCGGTTGACCTAAGCGCAGCACTTATAGCTTTTTGAGAAGTCTCTTTTGAAGAACCTTCTGACTCCATGGTCTTCGATGCGAGCAAACTTCCATCTTCGATGTTATAAAGTTTAATGGTATACCGCGATACGGCAATATAAGAGTTGGCTTTACTGCTCCAAGATGAAGATAGTTCCGTCAATGTTAACAAAAGTGCATATTTGGAGCCACCAAGTTTACCAATCTCAATAGCTTGTGAAACTCCAAACTCACTTAGGTTTCTCTCTTTCATGAGCTGTTGTAGATCTGAACGTGGAAATAGCTGGAATCTCCCAAGTTCGAGTGCTTGTTCTTCGAGTATTGAGAGAAGATAGTCAACCTCGTCCATATTCCATCCGCTTCCTACTTTTCCTGGTAGAATAACCAACTTTACTTTTTCTGTGAGAGTAATACCACCTGCTGCAAAGTTCATTGTGCAGATGATAAGTAGCAAAACTACTATGAACTTTGAACTTTTTACGACCATCCAACTCCCCCCTTTCGAGTTTTTGATAATGTTAACTAAAAGTATTGAAATTTTCCAAAAACCGCATTATTCTTTAAATAGGGGACACCCCCCACCAACTCTTACCCAAAGCAGGTTCCACGATATGAATAACTCAACACCTTCTTGCCCAAAGTGTGGTTCTTTGTCTACAAAAACGGTCATGACAAATAAGGCAACCAACAATTCCTTTGTAAAAACTGCAATCATTCTTTCAGACTTTCTCAATCTCATAAGCGCAAAAAGTTCTCTTTCCCTTATCCTAAATGCCCTTCTTGTGGCAAATCTATGGAAATTCACAAACCCAATCGCTCTTTCGTTGTCTTCCGTTGTAGAACTTGTCATACAAAAGATAGAGTCCCTTTTAATCTCCCCGAACCTGTCTCTTTTGTTTCTGATTACTTTAAATACTTCCGTTTCCCTATCTTTATTGT
>Ga0197142_1000274_pt1 | contig 47460 bp, 51 predicted proteins | sample GBS60_MetaG_FD_148614 | JGI IMG/M metagenome (GOLD analysis project Ga0197142, IMG submission 148614) | Sediment microbial communities from Great Boiling Springs, Gerlach, Nevada, United States - GBS 60_MetaG | ecosystem: Environmental > Aquatic > Thermal springs > Hot (42-90C) > Sediment... | reverse complement strand
AAAGAAGTGAGAGTTATATTCAAAGACTTAGCAGGTAACGAGTCAGAAGAAGCAATTGCAAGGATAACACTAATTCAGTTATAAAACTAATACAATAAAGCCTGTGGGGAATTCCCCACAGGCTTTATCTATGCAAAGTTAATAATGCTTTTAGATTGCTTTAGCTTTTTCCAAAAAGTAAGTTTATACACACTTTAGCCATTACTTGGTTTATAGAAGTTTTATGTTGAACTGGTTAATATGTCTGTATCTATCTTGTTTTTGTAAATAAAATTTTATTGACGAAAATGTTGAGAAATAGTAAAATTTCCATTCTTGATAATAATTGTGGAGGATAATTTATGTATGCAGTCATAATGACAGGTGGTAAACAATATAAGGTTTTTCCAGGAGAAAAAATAAAGATTGAAAAATTAAAAGCAAATGTTGGAGAAACAGTATCTTTTGATGTGCTTATGCTTAGAAAAGATGATGAAACTATTAAAATAGGAGAACCGTTAGTTGAAGGTGCTAAAGTAATTGGAAAAATTACAAAACAGGGAAAAGCAAAAAAAATACTTGTTTTTAAGAAAAAAAGAAGAAAAAATTATAGCAGGCTTATAGGACATAGGCAGCCTTTTACAGAAGTTCTTATTGAAGAAATTCAGGGTTAATAAGGGAGGATAAAGATGGCTCATAAAAAAGGTGTAGGTAGTAGTAGAAATGGCCGTGATAGTGAAGGTAAACGTTTAGGAGTAAAAAGGTTTGATGGACAAGTCGTTAAAGCAGGAAATATACTTGTCAGACAGAGAGGTACAAAGTTTTATCCTGGTAAAAATGTTGGGATGGGGAAAGATCATACACTTTTTGCTATGATTGATGGGGTTGTTAAATTTGAAAGATTTGGCGATGGTAAGAAGAGGGTTAGTATCTATCCCACAGCTTAATTTTTATCATGAAATTTATTGATGAAGCGGAGATTTATGTAAAAGCTGGTGACGGTGGTAATGGTGCAATAAGCTTTAGGCGAGAAAAGTTTATACCCAAGGGTGGTCCTGATGGTGGTGATGGTGGAAAAGGTGGAGATGTAATATTTAAAGCTTCAACAAGTTTAAATACCCTTCTTGATTTTAAATATAAAAGAAAATATATTGCCCAAAATGGACAGAATGGCAGCGGTAAAAATTGTTCTGGTCGTTCTGGTAATAATCTTATCATTCCAGTTCCTGTTGGCACTGTTGTAAAAGATATTGTGTCAGGTGAAGTAATAGCAGACTTAGTAACAAATGGTCAGGAGTGCATAGTTGCTAAAGGTGGACAAGGTGGAAGAGGAAATGCACATTTTGCAACACCTGTTAGACAGACACCAAGATTTGCAGAGAAAGGCAAACCTGGTGAAGAAAGACATATCAAGCTTGAATTAAAGTTACTTGCAGACGTTGGTCTTGTAGGCTTCCCAAATGCCGGTAAATCAACTTTTTTGTCAGCAATCAGTTCAGCAAAACCAAAAATAGCAGATTATCCCTTTACTACATTGACACCGATGCTTGGTGTTGTAAAACTGAAAAATTACAAAAGTTTTGTTGTGGCAGATATACCTGGTTTAATTGAAGGTGCGCATAAAGGTGAAGGATTGGGACATAATTTTCTAAAGCATATTGAAAGAACAAAGCTATTACTTCACTTTATCGATTTATCCTATCTTGGTTATCCTGATCCTTATAAAGGTTTTGATATTATTAATAATGAGCTTTTTATGTTTAACAGCAAGATTGCTGAAAAACAGCAAATAATTGTAATTAATAAAATGGACATACCTGAGGTATCTGAAAAGTCAGAGTCTGTAAAGGAGCATTTTCAAAATAAAGGGTTTAAGGTATTTAAAGTTTCTTCAGTTACGAAAACTGGTGTAGAGGAATTACTTGAATATATTTCTTTATTGTTGGAAAATTATGTTTAGTTGGGGTTTTCCATGATGACAAGAGGGGATTTAATAAGTGCTAAAAGAATAGTGATAAAAATCGGTAGTAGCATTATAACTGATGAGAAAAACATTATAGATGATACTTTTTTAAAACATTTGGCAGAACAGGTATACAAATTGAAGAAAAAAAATAAAGAAATTATCATTGTTAGTTCAGGTGCTGTTGCTGCAGGAATGATGGTTTTGAAAATGAAAGAAAAACCTAAAGGTATATCGGAAAAACAAGCTTTGGCTGCTTTTGGGCAGGGTTATCTTATAGCGAAATATAATGATGTGTTTAATAAATATAATATGCTTGTTGCACAGGTCTTATTAACCTCTGAAGATATTGCAAACAGAAAGAGATATTTAAATGCTAAAAATACATTGGAAAATTTGATTTCTAAAGATATCATCCCCATTATCAATGAAAATGATACAGTTGCTACTAATGAAATTAAGTTAGGCGATAATGATAATCTATCCGCTGAAGTTGCTTGTTTGATTGATGCAGATTTATTAATAATTTTGAGTGATGTTGAAGGTTTTTATGATAAAAATCCACAGCAGTTCAAAGATGCAAACATTATTGATACAGTAACTGATGTAAATAAATATCTAAAAAAAGTTACTTCGAAAACGGGTACAGCAGTTGGTACTGGTGGTATTTTTACAAAATTGCAAGCTGCGAAAAAGGTAATGATTATGGGTATACCCTGTGTTTTAGCAAAGGGTAAGCAACAAAATGTAATTACAAAAATTTTAAAAGGTGAAAATATTGGCACTTTTTTTATTCCCCTAAAAAAGAGCATCTCCCATAAAAAATATTTTATTGCTTTTAATGTAAAACCTAAGGGGAAGATATTTATTGATGATGGTGCTGCAGAAGCTCTTTTAAAAAAAGGAAAGAGTTTATTGCCCTCAGGTATTTTAAGTGCAACTGGCAATTTTGATATAGGTGATGTTGTTGAAATTGAGGATAAAAAAAAGAATGTTATAGCAAGAGGGCTTGTAAATTATAGTCGAGTTGAGCTTGATAAGATAAAGGGTAAGAAAAGTTCTGAGATTGAGAAAATACTTGGATATAAATATGAAGATGAGGTTATTCACAGAAATAATATGGTGTTGTTAACAGAGAAATTTATATAATATCAGGAGGAACTTATGTCAGTAGTGCTTGAAATCGCAAAAAAAGCAAAAGCAGCTTCTTATGCTATTGCAAAAGCGGATACAAAAATAAAAAACAAGGCTCTTCAATATATTGCTAATATCCTCGAAGAAAACATTAAAAAGCTTATTGAAGCAAATAAAAAGGATTTAAAAGGTGCAAAGGGATTGTCAAAAGCAATGGTTGATAGATTAACTTTAAATGAAAAGAGAATTGCTGAAATGTCACAGGGTATTAGGGAAATTATTGCTTTAAATGACCCTGTTGGTGAAGTAACGAAAATGTGGAAAAGGCCAAATGGACTGATAGTAGGAAAAATGAGAATACCTCTTGGTGTTATAGGTATTATTTATGAGGCAAGACCAAATGTCACAGCTGATGCAGCTGCTTTGTGCTTAAAATCGGGAAATTCCGTTATTTTACGTGGTGGCAAAGAAGCATTTTACTCAAATATGGCAATTGTAAAAATCATTAGTGAGGCACTTGATAAAGTAGGGTTACCTCAAAGTGTGGTTCAAATTATACCTGTGAAAGAAAGAGAAGCTATGATAGAATTGCTAAAGCTTGAAGATTACATTGATGTAATAATACCAAGAGGAGGAGAGGGTTTAATTCGTTTTGTTGTTGAAAATTCAAAAATACCAGTAATTAAACATTATAAAGGTGTATGTCATATTTTCGTAGATGAGACTGCTGATATTGGTATGGCAACTAATATATGTTTTAATGCAAAAGTTCAGAGACCAGGTGTATGTAATGCAATGGAGACTTTGCTTGTGCATAAAAATATTGCAAAGGATTTTCTACCTGTGGTTGTAAAAAAACTTAAATCTGCTGGTGTAGAAATTAGAGGTTGTGAAAAGACAAGGAAGATTGTAAAAGATGTTGTAAAAGCAAAAGAAACTGATTTTGGTTATGAGTTTCTTGATTTAATACTTGCTGTAAAAGTTGTAGAAGATATTGAAGAAGCTATTGAACATATAAATAAATATGGTTCACTTCATACAGAATCCATTATAACAAAAGATTATTCCAACGCTCAAAAGTTTTTAAGAGAGGTAAACTCTTCTACAGTTTTAGTAAATGCATCTACAAGATTTTCTGATGGTTTTCAATTAGGACTTGGTGCTGAAATAGGTATTAGTACAACTAAACTCCATGCATTTGGACCTATGGGTTTAGAAGAGCTTACAACAACAAAATTTATAATATACGGTGAAGGACAGATAAGAGAGTAACATATGAGGATAGGAGTTTTTGGTGGTTCTTTTAATCCTATACATATAGGCCATATCAGAGTAGCAACAGATATAATCCGAATAAGTGGATTAGATGAAGTATGGTTTAATTGTGCTAGCTTTCCTCCACATAAAAAGGATATACTGCCTCATTATCATCGTTACAATATGCTTAAGTTAGCACTTAAAGGTTATAAAAACCTGTTTCCCTGTGATATTGATATTAGAAACAATTTTTTGTTTACTGTTGATACGTTGAGGTATTTAAATGAATATTTTGATAGGAGTTATGAGTTTTATTTTCTTGTTGGTCTTGATGCCTTTCTCGAAATAAAAACTTGGAAGGATTGGAGACACCTTTTTGACCTCGCTAACTTTATAATCTTCAATAGAACTGGAGTTACAAATAATTTAACGGGTTTATTCAAGTCATATTTAGAATTAGATGTTACGCCTTTTGATAATGGTTCTGGCTTTTTTTATAAAGATAAAAAGATTTTGCAGGTTAGAGTGAAAAGTTTAAATATATCAGGTAGTGAAATTAGGGATTTGATTAGAAAAAATATAGATGTAAGTGTATGTGTGGGAAAGGAGGTTTACGAATACATTGAAGCAAACAATCTCTATAGATAAGTTTGTTAGAAAAAGAAAGGTTTCAAAATATAAAAATATCATAAAAGGTCTTTTTGAAAAAAAAGCAGAAGATTTACTTGCGATTGATGTATCAAAGCAGGCTACATATACAGATTTTATAGTTTTGTGCACCGCATCATCAACTAAACATGCCCAGACACTAGCGGATAAGGTAATTGAAGAGACTAAAAAAAGTAAAATGAGGGTTATGGTAGAAGGGTATAATCTTGGTGAATGGATACTTATTGATGTGGGGACAATCATTTTTCATATTTTTCTTCAAGACATTAGGACATTATACGATTTAGAAGGGCTCTGGCATGGTGCACTGTTTTATCAAATAGAAGAATTACAAAAAAACGATGAATAAAAGTAGCATAGAAGAATTTGTAGATAAGGATGTTTTTGAGAAGATTGTACAATATTTAGAGTCTAACAACTGTTCTGGTGTCCCTTTCTTTAAAGATAATTATTTAAGAAGGAGAATTTATTTAAGGGCAAAAGCTCTTAAATTTAATGACATTAATGATTATTATAATTATCTCACATCAAACAAAGAAGAAATCAAAGTTTTTGAAGATATTATAACGATAAATGTTACTTATTTTTTCAGGCACCAAGAAACATTTGATGCATTAAAAGAAAAAGTTATACCAGAGATTTTAGAGAAAAAATCTAAAAAAGGTGAAGGCTTTTTGAAAGTACTTTTTGTTGGTTGTGCATCAGGCGAAGAAGTTTATTCTTTAGCAATGATTCTTCAGGAATACTTCTCTAAAGAAATAATATTTATAAAACCTTATATGCTTGGCATAGATTATGATAACAATTCGATTATGAGAGCTAGAATAGGGGTATATGATAAGCAGGAGCTAACAAATGTTCCCAGTGAATTCATTAAAAAATATTTTGAACCTTTAGATTGTAGAAAGTTTGTTATCAATCATCAAATTAAAAAGATGGCGATATTTAGGCACGAAGATTTTTTTAAGAGTGACATTAAACGTTATTGGGATATAATATTTTGTAGAAATATGCTAATTTATTTAAATGTAGAAGCTCAAGAGAAGTTAATTAGAAAATTGTATAGTTTATGTATTGATGGAGGTTATTTAATATTGGGTAAATCTGAGACTCTGACAGGCAGTTCACGGAAATTTTTTAGTCCTTCTTTTATAAAAGAAAGAATATTCAGGAAAAGGAGTGTATATGAAAGTTAGTCTTAGCCAAAAATACCTTTTAGGAAACATGATCATTATCGTTATAGTAGTTTGTATACCTCCAGTTTTTCAGCTTTTTAATATTAATATTGAGTATGGAAGAATTATCAGCGTACTCATAGCTGTAGCAGTAGGGCTTGGGTTAGGTTATCTATTTTCTAAAACATTTACTAATGAGCTTATAAAACTTTCTAAAGTTAGTGAAAGTATTGGACAGGGTGACCTTACGGTCACTGTTGATATGGAAAGGAAAAAATTTGATGATGAAGTTGATGATTTGAAGTTTAATATTTCTCAAATGTCTAATAGTATTAGAGTGTTACTCGAACATATAAAAAATACATCAGAAAAGGTTTCAAATCTTGCTCAATCATTGTCTTTAACAGCTCAGGAAATATCAAATTCTGCTAGCGAAATTGCAACAACAATTGAAAGTGTATCTCTAGGTGCAGAAACGCAGCGAGAAATGGTTGATAGAACTTCTAAACATATTAAAGAACTCGTTACATATATAAACCAAATTACTAATGGAGCTAAGGAGGCATATAATTTTTCTGTGAATACTGTAAAGGTATCAGAAGAGGGGTTACAACTTGTTCAATCAAGTTTGGAAAAGCTAAAAAGTATTTTTGAAAAAATGGAAAATAATGGGAATATGGTGATTAACTTCAGTGAAAAAACTGCCCAAATTACCAAAATTGTAGAAGTTATTACGAATATAGCTCAACAAACAAATTTGTTAGCTTTAAATGCTACTATAGAAGCTGCAAGGGCAGGGGAGTATGGTAAGAGTTTTGCAGTTGTTGCTGAAGAAGTAAGAAAACTTGCAGAGACTACCGCGAAATCAGCGGAACAAATTAAAGAGTTGGTTGAAAATATTGAAAGGGAGAGTGGTAAAGTAGTTTCAAGTATAAATGAAGGGAAGAGAGAAATTGAGGAAAGTGAAAAGGTGCTTGATTTGACCAATAAGGCTTTCTATAACATAATGGAAATGATTAAAGAAATAGCTTCGAAAATGGGTAAAATAAATATACTTACTGAAAAGATTGATAAAGGTACAGTTGAAATGGTCAAAGCCATAGATGAAATTTCTAAGGTTACTCAGGATAATGCAGCTGCTACAGAAGAAGTCTCTGCAGCAACAGAGGAACAGACTGCAGCAATGGAAGAGATGGCATCTTCAGCAAAAGAGTTATCTGTTTTGTCTGATGAACTTAATAATATCCTCAATGATTATAAGATTTAATGTTATGAATTTACTACTTTTTCAAGTTTCAGAATATATATTTGCCTTTGAAATTAATGATATAGAGAGGATTGTGGAAAGAAAACACGTAATATCTCCTATCCCAATAGTTCCTACCTTTATCAAAGGTATAACAAATTTTCAAGGGCGCATTATAACGGTTGTTGATGTCGCAAAGTTGTTTAATATTTTAGAAAAAGGAGAGTCAAATTTTTTATTAATTCCCAAAAAAATTAATAATATTGGCTTTTTGGTAAAGTCAACAATCGGTTTTAAAACAGTTGATGATAGTTTGCTTCGAAAGTTAGAGAGTTGTGAGATTTTTTGCGAGTATGGAAAATTCAATTGCAAAATTATTAATGGCTTAATAGATAGGCCTGTTTCACTTTTGTATTTAGAAGAATTAGAAACTTTTATAACAAATCCTGAAAACTGGAGCAAAATTGATGAAAGCAAGAGTATTAATTTGTGATGATGCTGAGTTTATGCGAAATATGTTAAAGGATATACTTATTAATGCTGGTTTTGAGATAGTTGGTGAAGCTATTAATGGGGTGGATGTGATTGAAAAATATAAGGTTTTAAGGCCTGATATTGTAACAATGGATATTGTAATGCCGATAAAAAGTGGGATTGATGCTGTAAGAGAAATTGTAAGTTTTGACCCAAAGGCTAAGATAGTTATGTGCAGTGCTTTGGGTCAAGAAGTATTAGTGATGGATGCAATAGAAGCAGGGGCAAAAGATTTTATTGTTAAACCCTTCAATGAAGAAATTTTAATAAAAGTGTTGAAGAAGGTTTTAGAAAGTGAAGTTTGATACTGAAAAATATAAACTTCTTTTTATCTCAGAGGCAAAAGAACACTTAGAAGAAATTTCAAAGATTCTTGATTATTCAAAAGAAAGATTGTCTGAAGATGAAATAAATACACTTTTCAGGGAAGCCCATTCAATAAAGGGTATGTCATCTGCAATGGGATATAACGATATTTCTGAACTATCCCATGCTATTGAAAATATTCTTGGACAGCTTAGATCAGGGCAGGTGGTCTTTAGCAAAGAAATAATGGAAGCTTTGGTAGAATCATCAGATGCGTTATGGAAAGCTGTTGAGTCTATTGAAAAAAATGAAGGCTACGATATCAGAGATGTGGTTGAAAAATTAAAGAATCAAAAATTTAAAGAAAAAACATCTAAAATCGATTCAAAAGAGTATTTGATAGAGTTTTCGCTTTTAGAAAATATACCATCCCCTTCGGCGAGGGCTTTTTTAATTTATAAAAACCTTGAATCTTTTGGTAGTATAGTGAATGCAACACCTGGGATAGAGGAAATAAAAAGAGGTGAAATTTCAGCTAAATATAAAGTCCAGATTAAGCCTTCAAAGTCTTTAGAACTTATTAATAAGTACCTTTCTAATGTTGCTGAAATAAAAGGATTTTCTATTCATCCTATTCAGATTTTTGTAAGTGATATAAAGGAAACAGTTAAAAGAGGTGAAAGGCCAAACGTTCCTCAACAGCTTAAAGTGCAAATATCTGATCTTGATTATTTTCTAAACATAACAGGGGAGCTCCTAACTATCAAATCTCAGATAAAGGATAATATTATTGGTTTCGAGAATATAGAAGTTTCTAATGCTCTAAACCAGATGGAGATATTGTTAAAGGATTTGCAGAATAAAGTGATGAAAATGAGGATGATGCCTTTAGATATAATATTTTCAAGCATTCCAAGGTGGGTAAGGGATTTGTCTCATAAATTAAATAAGAAAGTTGAAGTTGAGATTGCTGGTGGTGATTTAGAACTTGATAGAACAGTTATTGAAGCGCTTTCCGATCCCATTTTGCATATAATAAGAAATGCTTTAGATCATGGTATTGAGACAGAAGAGGAAAGAATTGCAAAGGGTAAAAGTCCCATAGGAAAGATAAAAGTAAATGCTAATAAAGAAAAAGATAGGGTAATAGTTGTAATTTCTGATGATGGTAAGGGAATAGATGTTAATAAGGTTAAGGAATCAGCTTTAAAAAGTGGGAAGTTTAGTAGAGAGTATATAAGCTCTCTTGTTGATAGAAAAAAGGTCTATCATTTACTAACTATATCTGGATTGAGTACGAAGAAAGAAGTCACAGATATCTCTGGAAGAGGGGTTGGATTAGATGTGGTAAAGACAGTAATTGAAAATTTTGGTGGGACTTTGGATATAGATTCAGAATTAGATAAAGGAACGAAAATTACTCTCGTTATCCCTGCTACAATATCCATCATTAATGTTCTATTATTTAATGTTGCAGGTTATAAACTAGGGACGCCTGTTGATAAAGTAGAATCTGTTTTAAAGGTTTGTAAAGAGTCAAAAGATATAGTATTTGATAAACAAAACGTAATTTTGTATAAAAATAAGTATATACCTCTTTTTTCTTTATCAGAAAGGATTAGTTGTAACAAACATACTAACAATGTCAAATCAAGCTTTGCAATAATAACAGAGATTTTAGGTAAAAAAACAGCAATTCTTGTTGATGATTTAATAGGCCACAGAGAAGTTTATTTAAGACCTCTAAATAAACCGCTCTGTCTAATTCCAGGCTTTTATTCTTCGACATTATTAGGTGATGGTACTCCTATTCTTATTGTTGATTTGCAAGGATTGTTTTCATGAACCAAGCAAAAAAAAATGATATTTTAAAAGAATTATTCAATATAGGTATTGGTAATGCAACAATAGCTCTGAATAAAATAATTGGAATACCTGTAATGATATCAGTTCCAGAAGTTTTTTTTATTCCCATCGATGAAGCCATTGAAAAACTTGGACCACTTGATAAAAGGGTGATTTCATTTTATATAAACATTTCACAGGGGATCAATGCAAGTGTTCTTATTGTAATGGATGAAGATATTGCAAAATGTATAGTTGAATTGATGTTAAAAAAAGAAGTTAATATTGATTCGGATTTTTTTGTAAATGTATTACAAGAATTTGCAAATATACTAACTTCCCATTTTATCAATACAATTTCGAACCTGCTAAAAAAGAGAATCATCTTAAGTGTACCAAAATATGCTCGAGATATGGAGGGTGCAATAGTTGATGTTGTTTTTGCAGATCATCAAGATAAAACATTGAAAGTATTATTTGTCACAACAGAACTCATCTTAAAAGAAGCAAGAAAAATGAGTTTTATCCTAATTCCAAATGAAGATTCTGTTAATGAAATATTAGAAAACATATGTCATTAAAACAATATATATATGTTGGAATTGGAAAAGCTGAATGGAGTAAAGCGCCAGATGTATTAATATGTAAAGGATTAGGTTCGTGTGTCGCTGTCTGCTTATATGATGAAGTTAAAAAGATTGGTTGCATAATACATATTTTACTTCCCAATGGTGAGGATACTGATAAACCCTATCTTTTTGCAAATAGTGGTATAAAAACAGCTTTAAAGGAAGGTGTAAAAAAAGGTATGAATAGGGACAGAGTATGGGCTAAGATTGTAGGTGGTGCATGTGTTTTTTCAGGTATTGAAAATAATACTATTGGGATGCGAAATATAACAGAAGTAAAAAGATGGCTAAATTTCTTCAAAATACCTATAATATCTGAAGATGTTGGAGGTAATTATGGAAGAAATGTTACCTTTTATCTTGAAAATGGTAAAGTTGAAGTCTTCAGTTTTAAAAAAGGAGTTATACTTTTATGAATAAAGAGTTTTTGTTAGATGTTTTGCAAAGGATGCAGTTGGGAAAACTTTCTGTAGAAGAAGCGTTTGAGTTAATAAAGGATTTGCCATATTTTACTATAGGTCAGATTAAGTTTGATTTGCACAGAAAAATAAGGAGAGGATTGCCAGAAGTAGTTTATGGTGAAGGTAAGGATTTTGAAAACTTAAAATCATTACTAGAAAAGATGAATGAGAAAAAAGAGAATGTAATCATAACAAGGCTGTCAGATGAAAAAGGCAAAAAATTACAAAAAATCTTTCCCAATGCTGAATATGATAATGTAAGTAGAGTCTTTTTTCTAAAAAATAAAAGGATAATAAAAAAAGGTAGAGGAAAAATATTGGTAATTTCAGCTGGTAATTCTGATTTACCTGTTGCCAAAGAAGCTTATCTTTGTTCGAAATATTTGGGTAATGATGTTGAATTGATTGTTGATATTGGTATTGCTGGTATTCATAGGATATTCGATTATAAAGATAAAATTAAGTCTGCTGTTTGTATAATTGTAGTAGCAGGAATGGAAGGTGCTCTACCTTCTTATATCGCTTCTATAAGTGATAGTCCTGTTATTGGTGTTCCTACAAGTGTGGGTTATGGAGCTAACTTAGGTGGGTTTACAGCTTTGCTTGGGATGCTCTGTAATTGTAGTGGGGGTGTTGCAGTAGTTAATATTGATAATGGGTTTGGTGCAGCTTACTTTGCAACTTTAATTAATAAAAAAGAGGATAAATATGATACCAATTAGAGACACTATACCAAGTAGAAAAAAACCATTGGTCAATTATTTTTTAATCATCTTTACCTGTTTTGTATTTTATTTACAGATGATGGCAGGTATAAAAAATGATTATCTAGTTAAAGACTATGCTTTTATACCAAAGGATTTGTATTTTTTTCTCCAAGGTGCTCATATTTCTTTAGAGCCCGTTAAAAAGATGTTTACTTCTATGTTTTTGCATGGAGGGCTTTTTCATCTTATTGGCAATATGCTTTATTTATACATCTTTGGAGATAATGTTGAGGACAGGCTTGGTCATGTAAAGTATCTTCTTTTTTATATTTTTTGTGGTTTTATAGCTGCCTTTTTTCATTTTTTATTTAATCCAGTGTCACCTATACCAACTTTAGGAGCAAGTGGTGCAGTAGCAGGTGTAATGGGAGCATACTTTATTTTTTTTCCAAGATCGCGAGTGCTTACACTTGTACCAATCTTTTTCTTTTTCCAATTTATAGAGATACCCGCAGTGTTTTTTCTCATGTTATGGTTTTTAATGCAACTTTTTTATGGTTCGGCAAGCTTATTTGTTGGCATTACTAATATTGCATGGTGGGCTCATATTGGTGGTTTTGTTTCTGGAGTAATTATAGCTATTATCTATAACGTTTTTATAGCTATAAGAAGGTATTGATATGAGAATTGCTTTTATTGAACCTTTTTTTGGTGCAAGTGGAGATATGCTTTTATCAGCATTTATTAGTGCAGGTGTGCCTGTTGATTTTCTAAAAGAGCAATTAGAAAAGGTTTCTCCAGAGACATTTGAGATTAAGGTTGAAGATGTTTTAGCTTCTGGAGTAAAAGCGAAAAGATTAAAGTTTTTTTGTAAGGAAAAAACAAATTTCAGAAACCTTAAAGTTTTGGAGAAACTTATTTTGGAATCAGATTTGAAAGAAGAAATAAAGGATAAATCACTAAAAATCTTAGAAAGGCTTGCAGATATTGAAAGTAAAATTCATGGTATAGAGAAAAATAAGGTACATTTTCATGAATTGGGCGCAATGGATACATTATTAGACGTAGTTGGGTTTTTCATTTGTCTTGATTATTTTGAAATTAAAGAGGTGTTTTTTCCTGTAATTCCCTTAGGTGTAGGTTATTTTAAATCACAACATGGATATTTGCCTGTACCTTCTTTTGCAACCCTTGAACTATTTAAAAATTATGAGGTAAAAGGGGTAAGTATTGAAGGAGAAAATATTACTCCCACAGCTGCAGTGCTTCTAACATTATCGGGTAAACAATCTTTATTTCCAAAAATGCATGTAAGATATATTGGATATGGGTCAGGAAGTTTTTCATTTGGTGATTTTCCTAATTTACTAAGGTTGTCTATTGGAGATAAAGAAGATATTTCAAATTTAATTTATGAAACAATTGGAATTATTGAGTTTCAGGTTGATGATATGAGTCCAGAGTTATTAGCGTGTTTTTTTGAAAAAATTATTGAAAAAGGTGCTTTAGATGTTTATATGACTCCAATTTATATGAAAAAGAATAGACCAGGAGTCTTGTTTTCTATATTTTTTAAAGAAGAAAACTTAAATGAGATTGTAGATTCAATATTTGAAGAGACAACAACAATTGGTATAAGAATTAAAAGAGAACAGCGCATTATATTACCGCGGGAGGAAATTGTTATAAAAACAAAATATGGTAAAATTAGAGTTAAAAAAAGCTATTATAATGGTAGAGAAATTATAAAACCTGAGTTAGAAGATATAAAGTTGATTGCAAAAAAACATAAAATTCCTGTTATCGAGTTATATGATAAGATTAGAAATGAAATTAAGAAATAAATTGTTCATTTTATTTTTTTTAATTTGTCTTATGAACGAAGTCGCATGTGCAAAGATTTTAAGAATAAATTTGCAAGGACCTATTACTCCACCTGTTTCTGATTTTGTTGAAATGGCTATAAACAAAGCGGAAAAAGAGGATATGAAGCTTCTTTTGATAATCCTTAATACACCTGGTGGACTTGAAAAATCAATGAGAGATATAGCAAATAATATATTATCTTCAAAAGTTCCTGTGTGTGTATATGTATACCCGTCGGGTGCTAGGGCTACTTCTGCAGGTGCAATTATTGCTTTATCTGCTCATATTCTTGCTATGGCTTCTGGAACAACTATTGGTTCTGCACATCCAATAAATATCTTTGGTGAAATTAAAGATAAAAATTTAGAGAAAAAGATTGTAAATGATTTAAAAGCGTATGCGATGAGCCTTGCAGAGATAAGGGGAAAAAATAAAAGTGTAGCTGGTGAATTCGTGGATAAAAGTCTTTCAATGACCGCTTTTGAAGCTAAAGAAAAAGGTATAACTGATTTAGTAGAAGACGATTTATACAGTTTAATAAAACATATTGATGGGTTTAGTTATAAACAATCAGAAAACGTATTTACAGTAAAGATTAAGGAAAACAATATAATTGTATTTGATATGCCTTTGTATTTAAAAATTTCTAATTTTCTTGCCCAGCCTAATTTAGCATACCTATTTCTTATTTTTGGACTTCTTTGCATATTTTTTGAATTATCAAATCCTGGGCTTTATGTCCCAGCTTTAACGGGTATTTTACTAATATTGTTGTCATTTTATGGTTTTCATCTTTTGTCAGCAAATATGACTGGCATTTTTCTTGTAATATTAGCTATGGTTTTGCTTGTAGCAGAAATTTACATTACAAGTTTTGGTTTGTTAGGTTTGAGTGGAATTGCATCGTTAGTTATTGGTAATATATTGTTATATAAAAGCTTAGGTGGAGCAATCAAGTTAAATCTTATGTATATGATAGTAGTCGTTATTATAACAATCATAGTTGCGATATTAATCTTATTTTTTGGTTTAAAAGCTCAGTTTATAAAACCACTAGAAGGTATTGAAGCATTGATTGGTGAAGAGGGGGAAGTTTTTAGAAAAATAAGTAGTGAAAGAGGCAAAGTTTTTATTCATGGTGAGATTTGGAATGCAAAATTTTTAGATGATGTTTCTGAAAGAGAAAGAGTTAGAGTTGTTGGTGTGAAAAAAAATATTTTAGAAGTAAAAAAAATAAAAGATGAGAAGCCTTTATAAAGATTTTATTTTGAAGTTTTCTATTGTTTGTTTCTCTGCATTTTTAGTAACACTTTTCATTACATATTTTTATCTTAGACATATTTTGATAAACGAAGAGAGAAAAAAACTAAATATTATAGCTAAAAATATTATTTCACAGATAGTTAAGGACGGAGAGGAATTTAAAAATTACATAACTAAACAAAACTTTAAGAATATTGAAGCAATTATAGAAAATGAAATTAAAATATTTAGTGCCAGTTTTATCACACTTATTGATAATAAAGGTAAAGTAATTAAAAGATACTCAAATATAGTTGGAGATAATATTAGTGGAGAGGATTTCTTTAAAGAGGTAGAAAAAAATAAAAAAGGTGATGCCTTTTTTCACATAATTGACAGCTACTATTTAGAAAGAGAATTGTTAAGCACTCACATATTAAGTAACAAAGCAATAATTTATTCTGTGTTTTTACCTATATCAAAAAAGGAAGGCAAGTTTTATATCTGGTATGGAAATATTATTTTTGATAAACAAAAGTATTTTAAAGATTTAAATATACACGCAATAGATGGTGTATTTTTTTGGGATGGGAAAAAAATTTTAAATAAAAGTTTATCATTTTCTATGAAATTTAATTCTGACCAAATCTTTAGTATAAAAGAACATAAGGACAATATTGGTTATATTGCAATGGCAGATAAAAGGTTTCTTTTCACTGAAGAAAAGGTATTAGATTTTAATAATAAAGTGGTTGGTAGTTTTATTGTAATAAAATATTTTGATGCAATTTTGTCTGGTATATCCAAATATACAACCTACATGTTTATCATATTCACATTTTCAAGTTTTATTGGTATTTCTTTTGTTGGGTTTTATTTTCAAAAGATTAAAGCATTTATTATATATCTCAAAGAAAGTTTAAAAGAGTTGGAAGAGTTTCGTTTAAAAGAATTGGATAGTGGTAAGAATCAAATTATTGAATTTATTGAAATTGAAGATTCACTTAAAAAATTGTTTCAGTCATTAAAAAACCAGAAGGAAGCCTTAGAGGAGAAAATTGAATCTTATATCCAAGAATATTTTATTTTGTATAAAGGAATTAGAGAATTAGATAGTAAACAAACCTTTGTAGAATTAGTAGATGTTGCAGTAGATTTTTTGAAAGAAAACACAAATGGAATTGTTCTGTATTTGAATGAGTTTGAGGCATTAGATGAAAATGAAAAGCTAAATTTTGAAAAAGTGTCTTACTATTATGATGATAAAGAGTATGGTTTTTGCTTTGAAAAAGATATTGGTAAAAAAAGTAAATTTCCTATTAACTTCATGGAATTATATTTTGAAGTTTTTAAGACTAATTTTGAGAGGATTGCTAATTTCAGAGAGTTACAAAAAAGTTACAGTGAAGCTAAATATTTTTCTGATGTATTATTAAAACTACTTCAGAAACATAATACTAATGAGATATTTATGTATATACTTGAAAAAGCTAAAGATTTTTGCAAAAGTGATTCTGCTTATATTGGCATTTTTGATAAGAAAGAAAATCTTATAAGGCTTCAATTTTTTATTGGTGTTAAAACAGAAGAGTTTAAAACTTTAAGTTTTCCTTCCGATAAAGGGGTGGGAGGATATGTAGTTAAGGAAAAAAAGTCTGTATTTATTGAGAATTATTTTGAAGATCCTCGTATAGATTCCCCCTTTAAAGACATAGTTCGGAAAGAAGCACTTATTTCTGTTATAGCAACACCTATTATTTACGTTAATGAAATATTTGGTATTCTTTATGTAGCATATAGACATCAAAAGAAAGATGTTTCTAATGAGATAGGGTTTCTTGAGAAGTTAGCTTATGTTGCAGCACTTGCCCTTGAGAAAGAGGTATTAATGCAACAGTCTAATGCAAAGGAAGAGGAAATAAGAAAGGCTTATGAAGAACTCATATCGAAAAGAAAGGAGTTAAATGTTCTACTTAAAAGTTATAAGGAAACAAATATTGAATTAGAAAGGGCGAACAGAGAATTAAATGAACAATATGAGATAGTGAAAAAGTCCTATGAAGAGTTAGAAAGATTAAATAGAGCAAAAGATGTGTTTTTGGGTATTTTGTCTCATGAATTAAAAACGCCTCTTTCAGTGTTAAAGGGGTATATTGATACTTTATCATCTTTAACATTACAGTCAGAAAAGAGAATTCATGAAATATTGACAGGTGCAAAAAAAGCTATTAATAATCTATGGCAGATTGTTGAAGATTTGCTTGATTATTCAAGAATGGAAGTGGGAAAAATCAGCTTAATGAGAGAACCTGTATCTGCTAAAATGCTTGTAAATTCAATAGTAGATGAAGTTTCAATATTTTTAAAAGAGAGAGAGCAAACGTTAGAAGTAGATATACCAGAGGAGTTTGTTTTAAATGTTGATAAAAGATGGATTAAAAGAGCACTTATAAATCTTATTACGAATGCAATGAAATTTAGTCCCAATGGTAAGTATATCTATTTATCAATGAGAAAGATAAAAAAGGACGAGTTGGTATTTCCTGAATATGTATTAGAAAGGCCGAATAATTCTAATGAATACTATATGATTGAGGTAAGAGATGAAGGTGTTGGCATAAGTCTTTCTGAAGTTAATAGAATTTTTGAGAAATTTTATGAAATAGGGGATATTAAAGAACATTCTACAGGCAAATATAAGTTTATGTCGAAGGGATTAGGGTTAGGATTATCTTTCACAAAACGTATTGTGAATTTTCATGGTGGTGTTATCTTTGCGGAGAGTAAGGGATTTAATCCTGAAGTATGTCCTGGAAGTATCTTCAGAATTTATTTACCTGTGGAAATTGAGGAAATCACAAGTAAGGTACCTAAAATCCCATTAGTTAAGAAAACCATTGTTGTTATAGAGAGTGAACCTGAAATTTCGAGTTATTTAGAAATGGTTTTTTCTTCAAAATATAATGTAGTTGTAGAAGCTAATGGCGGTTTAGGTTATTTGAAAGTATTAGAGCTTAGACCTGTTATTGTTTTTGTAAATGTGAAGTTAAAAGGATATACAGGATATGAAATTTGCAGTATGATTAAGGAAGATAAAAGGATACAGCATATCCCCGTTGTTCTTTATAGTTCTGGTGATGAAAATTTTGATGAATCAAGAGCACAAAGTGCAAAGGCAGATATGTTTTTCTCTCCACTCTTTGATGTTGAAAATTTAGTAAGGATAGTAAATTACTATGCTAATAAGGAAGATAAGTGAAGTACGAAGAAATTATTAAAAGGTTAAAAAGTAGTTTTTCTCAGAAATCATTTTCTTTTGATGATTTAGAAAGATTACCTCTTTTCAAAGGAATTTCGCCAAAACGACTAAAGAAGATATTGAGAAAAATAGGAGATGGTGGCGATATTATTTTCTTGGGAAAAAATAGATATATCCTTAAAGAAAACACTAAAGTTATAGCTGGTACTGTTTCTTTTCATAGAGATGGCTATGGGTTCTTAATACCTGAGGATAATGCCGAAAGGGATATTTTTCTACCACCTAAGACATTAAAGAATGTGTATGATGGAGATAAAGTTCTAGTTAAAGTTTTGAAGAAAAAAAATAAAGTTGAGGGAGAAATTGTAAAAATAATTGAAAGAGGGATAAAAAAAGTTGTTGGTACTATTAAAAAAAAGAAGAAACAAATGTTTATCCAGCCCCTTGATGATAAACTTATCTGGCCACTGATAGTTAAATCGGTAGAAAAAAAATTGGGAAAAGTTGAAACAGGAGATTTTGTTGTTGGCAAAATCATAGACTATCCAAAACATGGTTTAGGCACTGCTCATATTGTAGAAAGAATAGATGGAACTGATTATGATGCAGAAGTAAAAAGATTGTTGATTAAAGCAAATATTAGTGAAATATATCCTGAGAATGCCATTTATGAATTTAGCGAACTTTTCAAAAGAGGCTTTTCACAACTAAAGATGAGAAAGGATTTAAGAGACCTTTATTTTGTGACTATAGATGGTCAAAATGCTAAAGATTTTGATGATGCCGTTTTTCTTAAAAAAGACAGGAATGGTTATAAACTTTTTGTTGCTATTGCCGATGTGAGTCATTATGTTAGAGAAAATACACTGCTTGATAAAGAAGCGCTTTTTAGAGGCAATAGTTACTATTTTCCAGATAGAGTTTATCCTATGTTGCCTGAGGTGCTTTCTAATGGCTTATGTAGTTTAAAACCTAATGAAGAGCGTTTAACATTTGTGGTAGAAATCCATTATGATAAAAAAGGTGCTAGAAAAAAATATGATATATACCCTGCAATAATATTAAGCAGGCATAGACTTACCTACGAGAAGGTTGATAAATATCTAAAAGGAGAAGAATATTGTGATAAAGAGCTTTTAAAAATGCTTTTAAATATGCAGGAATTAACAGAACTTTTATGTGCTGAGAGGTTTGAAAGAGGGAGTATAGATTTTGACCTCCCAGAACCTACAATAATAATTTCAATTACAGGTAATGTTGAGAATATCATTAAATCTGAACGATTGGTATCACATAGGATAATAGAAGAGTTTATGATTTCTGCAAATAGAGTTGTTGCAGAATGGTTTATGAAAAATGATATACCCACTATTTATAGGGTTCATGAAGAGCCAGATATAGAAAAAATTAAACAGCTTAGTATTTTTTTAAAAACGCTTGGTTACACACTAAAAGAAAAAGTTACACCGAAAGATTTACAAAAGGTATTATCTCAGTTCAGACATACAATCTACGAAAAATTTGTTAATAAAGTTATTTTGCGTTCAATGAAACAAGCGCGTTATAGTAGTAAACCTCTTGGGCATTTTGGTCTAGCTTTAGAACATTATTTACATTTTACATCTCCCATAAGAAGGTATTCAGACCTAATTGTGCACAGACAACTTCTAAAATATAAATTTAGCAACAAAAAACCAAAAGATACAGAGAAGGAACTGGAAAAATTAGAAAAAATTAGCGAAGCTATATCAAAACGTGAAAGGGTAGCATGGGAAATTGAAAAAGAAATATTTAATTTTGCATCAGCCAAAATAATGAGTGGTAAAATTGGAGAGGATTTTGAAGGCGTTGTTTCTTCTGTAACTCCATCAGGTTTATATGTTGAATTAATAGAATATTTTGTTGAGGGATTTGTACCAGTTGAAAATATGAAAGATGATTTTTATATTTTTGATGAGAAGGCATTTAGACTTTTAGGAAAGAGAAAAAAGAAAATCTACCACATTGGGAAAGAAGTTCGAGTTAGGCTTATAAATGTTGATATTTACTCAAAAAGAATAGAGTTTTTATTACTTTAGAAGGTTCTTGATATGAAAATTTATTCAATATATCTCACTTACAAAAATATCAAAAGGTTAAAAGAAATAATAAGCGTTCTCATCAAACATGGATTTTCTCATTTCATTGAGAAAACTGAAATAAGGTCATTTATACCATTATCCAAAAGGTATTCAAAAATTGAAGTCGAAGAAAAGGTAGAAGTTAGGTTAAGAAAGGTTTTAGAAGAGCTTGGCCCTACCTTTATTAAATTTGGTCAAATGCTTGCAAGGAGATATGATATTTTACCTGAAAATTTCGTAAAAGAGTTAAGTACACTTGAAGATAGAGTTACACCAGTTCCAACAAATAAAATTATAGAAATACTTCAAAAAGAATATGGAGAAAGATTTAACAAAATTTTTGATAAAATTTTTGAAGAACCACTTGCATCTGCATCCATAGCACAGATTCACAAGGCCATTTTAAAAGATGGTCAGGAAGTTGTGCTTAAAATTAAAAAGCCTGAAATTAATCAGACAGTTGAAGACGATATAAGAGTAGTTAATTTTTTAGTAAGGATACTCGAAGATTATTTTCCTGAGCTTAGAAAGTTTAATTTGCAAGGAGTAGTAAATGAATTCATCAAAACTATTAAAAAGGAACTTAATTTTTATAATGAAGTTCAGAATATTGAAAAATTGCGTCGTGTGTTTTCAGATGTAGAAATTGTAGTTATACCAAAAGTTTTTAAAGAATTTTGTAATGAACAGGTTCTTGTGTTGGAATATGTAAAAAGTAGAAAAATAACTGAATTTGCAGTAAATGTAGAAAATGCGTCTCAAATCCAAACATTGGTTTTTGAAGGGGTAAAAGTGTTTCTTGAAAAGGTTTTTGAAACAGGCTTTTTTCATTCAGATATACACCCCGGTAATATTGGTATTGATGATAATAATAGGATTATATTGTATGATTTTGGGAATGTTGGCTTTCTTATGCCAGAGACATCAAAAATACTAAAAGTATTACTCCTCACAATTATTAGTAAAGATTATAAAAGTTTCGTAGACTATCTTGTTTTTCTCGGTTGGTTTAAAAATGAAGAACTCGAACATGAGTTAAAAAGGGATTTAGCAGAAGCCTTTGAATGGAGAAGTGAATTAAATCTGGAAGCATTTGATATAGTAGGTTTAATTAAAGATATTTTTGAACTGGTTAGAAAATATGATATTTATTTGCCAGTAGAATTGTTGGGTTTTTTTAGAAATATGTTATTGATGGAATCGATAGGAAAGCTAATTATACCTCATTTTTCAATTAATCAAATTGTTGCCAGTGTTTTAAAAGATGAATTGAAAAAAGGGTTTAATGTTGCTGAAGCTTTAGATGATTTGTTTAGACTTGTTGTAGAAACGAAAAAAATATTAGAAAGAACGCCTTATAAAATTGATAAGATATTAAATAAAATGCTCAATGATAGGTTTACTGTTGATTTTGTCCATGAAAATTTAGAACCGTTAATTAACGAGATGGCAAACGTAGGAAATAAAATTTCTGTTAGTCTTATAATATCTGCATTAATTATTGGAACATCATTAGTTTTTTTCTCTGACAAAGGTCCTCATATTTTTGGATACCCTCTTCTTGGGGTATTTGGGTTCATTTCTTCTGCTTTATTAGGTTTTTATTTACTTTTTAAAATTATCGTTACCAGAAAGTTTTGATTGTTTATTATAGAATTTTTTTAATAGATAGATAAAAAAAACCACACAAATGAGTATAATAATTACTATTCTATCAATTTGTTTTACCATATGAATAAGGTAATCAATTTTATCACCAAAAAGATATCCCAGTATTACAAATATTGGAGCTGAAAGAATAGCCGCTAATGAGTCTATAATGAAAAAGGTTCTGTATTTAAATTTTAAAAGGCCACAGGAAAAAAATAATGCTGTTCTAAGTCCAGGCAAAAAACGTCCAATAAAAATAGTTTTTTTTCCATGTTCTTTAGTGAATTGTTTTGCTTTTTTTATTCTTTCTTTGGTTAAGAATTTTGAAAAAAACTTATTTTTAAGTATCTTTATACCGGATTTTTTCCCTAAAAAATAAATTATTGAATCGCCGATTATTATTCCAAGATAACCCAATGCGATACCTGCCCAGAGAGAACCATATCCATTGTATATTATAAATCCTGAAAAGATTAATACAATATCTTCAGGAAGAGGCAACCCAAGTCCGCACAAGATTAAAACTAAAAAAGGAATCAGTAAAATCAAATTTCCTGTAATAGAAATGTTTGCTAATAATAAATTAAATAAATCCATATTTGCCCAATTTTAATTCAAATTGCATTTTTTTTAATAAAAACAAATTATTATTGACCTAAAAAAACAAGTTTTAAACATACTTTGTCATTTAAATGTTAATTTCTAATTTTGACTTTTCCCATAATTTTTCTAATTCTTCACGTGGTACCTCAAATATATTTTTTCCAATTTTTTCAAGTTCATTTTCGATATATTCAAATCTTTTGATAAACCTATTGCACCCCTTATTTAATGCAAACTCTGGGTTGATATCGAGATATAATGCAAGTGTTGCTATAGATATCAAAACGTCACCAATTTCATGTTCAACCATTTTTTTATCATTGTTTTTTATTGCTTCATCTAATTCTTGCATTTCTTCAATAATTTTAAGTTGTACCTCTTTAATATTTTTAAAACCAAAACCTGCTTTATCGGCTTTTTTTGATAACATAAAGGCTTTTTGTAATGAAGGTGCAAATTGGGGTATTGTATCAAAGGTCCGTTTATTTTCAACATTTTTTTTGTGTAGCTCCCATCTTAACTTTACATCTTCAGCAGATGTCACTTTTTTGTCACCAAAGACATGGGGATGTCTGTCAATGATTTTTTTATTAATCTTATAAAGTATCTCTTTTATTGTAGCTCTTTTTTGTTCTTTAAGGATTAAGGAGATCATCAATAGATTTAGCAATAAGTCGCCTATTTCTTCAATAATATCATTTGTCTCATCTCTTTCTATTGAATCTACAAGTTCAAACACCTCTTCAATTAGATATTTTTTTAAACTTTGAAGTGTTTGTTTTCTATCCCAAGGACAACCTTGATCTGATCTCAAAAGAGCGATTGTATTGTATAATTCTTTGAATTCTTTCATAATTTTTTAGTTGATTTTTTAGTCATTTTATTATAGTATCAATTATTACCTCCTACCTCCTTCTTTAGTTTAAGGCTACTCATTAATGAGTAGCTTTTTTTTTGAAGTTTAAATTTTATCTTTTAAAATTGAGTAAGTCAACTTATACTATATCATAATGAGACAAATTATTGATTTTATATGTCAAAACTGTGGCTATAGAAGTGTTAAATGGCTTGGGAAATGCCCTGATTGTGGTAGCTGGAATTCCTTTGTAGAGGAAGTAAGAAACAAACAAGTTGTAAATAAAGAAAAGAAACAAATTGTTGAACCTGTTAAGATTTCACAAATAGATTTATTAGATAGTGTTAGAATAATAACTGGCATAGGAGAATTTGATCGTGTTCTTGGTGGTGGTATTGTTCCTGCATCACTTGTATTAATTGGTGGTGAACCAGGTGTAGGTAAATCAACAATTATTACTCAAATTGCTAATATTATTGCAAATAAAGGTCACAAAGTACTTTATATAACCGCTGAAGAATCTTTACAACAAGTTAGATTAAGAGCTGAAAGGCTTAGTGCATTATCAGAAAATTTTTTTATTCTCGCTGAAAATTCTGTTGATAATTTTTTAGCAGTTATAGATAAACTGAATCCTCAGTTTTTAATTATAGATTCCATACAAACAATTTACCTTGAGGATGTACCATCAGCTCAGGGGAGTGTATCTCAAGTAAGAGAGTGTACCGCAAAGTTAATGGAAATAGCAAAAAAACATAATATTACTATTTTTATAGTTGGTCATGTAACGAAAGAAGGCACAATTGCAGGACCAAGAGTTTTAGAACATCTTGTTGATACAGTTATTTATTTTGAAGGGGATAAAGGGCATAATTTTAGAATTTTAAGGTCTGTTAAAAACAGGTTTGGTTCAACTAATGAAGTTGGTATATTTGAAATGACAGAAAGGGGACTTAAAGAGATTACAAACTTATCGGAATTTTTAATTGGGAATAGGGTAATTGGAGAACCTGGTAGTTCTACATTTGTGGCAATCGAGGGAACGAGACCAATTGTGGTAGAAATCCAAGCTTTGGTTAGTTCATCCAATTTAGCTATGCCAAGACGAATTGCGATGGGTATTGAAAACCAGAGGTTAAATATACTGATTGCCGTATTAGAGAAAAAATTGGGGCTGCCCTTTTATTCGCAAGATATTTTTTTAAATGTAGCAGGCGGTTTGAAGTTAACTGAAACAGCTTCAGATCTTGCTGTTTGTATGGCGATAGTATCGAGTTACAAAAGTTTACCATTACCTCATGATACAATCTTCCTTGGTGAGATTGGACTGCTTGGTGAAATAAGACCTATAAGCCAGATTGATGTTAGATTGAAAGAGGCTAAAAATCTTAACTTAAAAAAAGCAATTTTACCGGTAAACCAACATTTAAACGAAAAGTTTGATGTAACTTTTATATCAAGGTTAGAGGAAGCAATAGAAATATGCTTTTTAGGTGTATAGTTGTAATTGTTTTTTTTGTTTTATTAACTGGCATGAGAATTATCCTCAAAGATGGAAATTATGTTGATGTTGATAGCTATTATTTCTATAAAGATAAAATTGTTTTTAAGTTAGGAAGTAAGATTTTTGAACTTAATGAAAAGTATATAGATAAAAAAGCTACAATGAATCTAAACTCTTTAGAGGAGAAAAAGATATCTGTTTTTAAATCCTATACTTCATTTATGGATAGAATTTCTAATCAGAGAGAACTTGAAATAGAACAAAAAGTTGAAACAAAAAAGTCAAATACAACACCAAAAATAAAAATTGAGACAAGAAAGGAAAAAAATCCTTTTTTTAGTGATGAGCCTACAAAGGATGAAAATTTCTTTGAAAAAATTCAGAGAAGGGGAATAATGATAAAGCTTCAAATTCCTGTAAAAGAAGAAGATAAATAGACTTTTTATCCATAATAAATTTTTTTTACCTTTATTAAATTTTAGATTGACATGGCATATAAAGTTTTGTAAAGTAACCAATGATGAATGAGAGTGTTTTTGATATAGGTAGCAAAATTAAAGAACTGAGATTAAAAAAGGGATTGACACTTAAACAAGTTGCTAAAGAGACAGGTTTCTCTCCTGCATTAATCTCACAAATAGAAAATAACAATATTTCTCCACCAATTGCTACTTTAGCTAAACTTGCTGCTTTTTTTGATGTAAAGATTGGTTATTTTTTTGAAAATGAGTCAGAAAATGTAAAATATTCAATCTGCAGAAAAGGTGAAGGTAAAAAGGTCGAAAGAGTTATCTCCAAAAGCGGCAAAAAACATGGATATACCTATGAAGCTTTAGCTATTGATTTTAAAGGAAAAAAAATGGAGCCCTTTATATTGAAGATTGATAAAAATCTTGTAGAGGAAGATTGTCTATATAATCATGAAGGTGAAGAATTTCTTATGGTATTAAAGGGTAATGTAGTTGTAGCAATAGAAAAAGAAAGGATTAATTTAAGTGAAGGTGATAGTATATATTTTGATTCGTCGGCAAAACATAGGCTATTGAATCCCTTTGATAAGGAAGCTTATGTTCTTGCTGTAATATTAAGAGAATAGGGGGAAAAATGGATCTTAATAAAAAAAAGAAAATAGCTGCTATAATGGGGGCAATAGCAGTTGTTATAGAAAGCAAAAGCGAATCTTTAATGGAAGAACATGAAGCTGTTGTTAAATTAGCTAAGCAAAGTGAATTATATGTTCCAAATATTGGTTATCCAAGTCCCTGGACGTTATATGGTCGCAGCTTTTCAATGAACTTAAGAGTAATGTGGCAATCAAAAATGTATAAATAAATTGGGGGAGTTATGGCAGATAAGAAGAAAAAAAAGAATCCTGTAAAAATTGTAGATTTGACATTTAGAGATGGGCATCAATCTTTATTTGCAACAAGGATAAGAACAGAAGATATATTACCTATTGCAGAAGAGCTTGATAATGTAGGTTTTTACTCTGTAGAAATATGGGGTGGTGCTACTTTCGACGTTATGCACAGGTTTTTAGGAGAGGATCCTTGGGAAAGGCCAAGACAACTAAAAAAAGTAATGAAAAAAACGCCTTTTCAGATGCTTCTAAGGGGACAGAATTTGGTAGGTTATAGAAACTATCCCGATGATGTTGTGGAAGCTTTTATCGAAAAAGCTGCAGAGGTAGGAATTGATATTTTTAGAGTGTTTGATGCGTTAAATGACGAGAGGAATTTAGAGTTTTCATTTAAAATCATCAAAAAATGTAAAAAACATGTCCAAGGAGCTATTTCTTATTCTTTGACAGAGAGGAAACTCGGTGGACCAATTTTCAATATAGATTACTATGTTAAAAAAGCAAAAACTTATGTAGATATGGGTGCTGATAGTATATGTATAAAAGATATGTCAGGTATATTGTCACCTTATGATGCCTATGATCTTGTAAAGGCTTTAAAAGAAAATTTAAAAGTTCCTATAAATGTGCATTCTCATTATACAAGTGGTATGGCAGCAATGACTTTATTAAAAGCTATAGAAGCAGGTGCAGATATAGTTGATACTTGCATCGCTCCCTTTGCGTTAAGAACTTCTCACCCTGCAATTGAGCCTTTATATGTAACCTTGGAAGGGACGGACAGAGAGCTTCAGCTTGATTTAGAAAGAATAATAAAGATAGGGGAACATTTAGAAACCATTGCACCAAAATACAGACACTTAATGGATGATACAAAACTTTCTATAATTGATGTAGGTGTTTTAATGCATCAAATTCCTGGAGGCATGTTTTCCAATCTTGTGAACCAATTAAGAGAAGCAGATGCTCTTGATAAACTCCAAGATGTTTATAAAGAGTTACCTTTAACAAGAAAAGAACTCGGATATCCACCGCTTGTGACACCAACAAGTCAGATTGTAGGGATCCAGGCTGTGCAAAATGTTTTGTTTGGTAGATGGAAAATGATTAATGCTCAAGTAAGAGATTATTGTTATGGGTTATATGGTAGACCACCACATCCAATATCAAAAGAAGTACTTAAGATTGCTTTAAAAGGCTATGAAAAAGGAGAGACTCCAATCACATGTAGGCCAGCAGATATATTGAAACCAGAACTTGAGAAAGCAAAAGAATCAATAAAAGATATTTCTACAGATATGTACGATGTGATTTTATATGCCCTTTTTCCCGTAACCGGCTTAAAATATCTTAAATGGAAATATGGATTAGAGCCAATTCCAGATGAAATCAAGCCAAAAACACTTGAAGATGTAAAAAAAGAACAGGAATTAATAGAAAAAGCTAAGAGAGGGTTGCTTATGGAAAAGACAAATGTTACATTTTCAGAAAAGGCAAGAAAATTTAAAGTGCTTGTTGATGGAGAAGTTTTTACAGTAGTAGTGGAAGAAGAAGGCAAAGTAGAAGTTTTGGAAGAGAAAAAGAAAGAGCCTTCAATAACTCAGCCAATTAAAATTGAAAAACCTGTTGAAAAACCAAAAACTGAGCCTAAACGAGAAGCCACTCCACAACCTACTGTTAAAGTTGAAGGAAGTGGTATTACTGCTCCAATGCCAGGGATTATTTCACGTTATGAAAAAGAAGTTGGTGATGAGGTCAATCCTGGCGATGTAGTTGTAATTTTAGAAGCAATGAAAATGGAAAATCCTCTTGTTGCGGAAACTTCAGGTAAAATAAAAGCTTTCAACTTCAAAGTTGGTGATTCCGTAAAGAAGGGCGATTTGATAGTAGTTATCGAGTAAAAGGGAGGTCCGTGTATATGGATTATTTAACACTTGAAGAACGTTTTAAAGAATTAGAAAAAAAAGATAAAGAGGCTCTTCTTGGTGGTGGTATTGAAAAGATAGAAAAACAAAAAAAATCAGGAAAAATGCATGCTAGAGAAAGAATAGAAAAGCTATTAGATAAGGGAAGTTTTGTTGAAATTGGAAAGTTTGTAACACATAGATGCACAGATTTTGGCATGGATAAGCAGAAAATACTTGGAGATGGAGTGGTAACTGGTTATGGAAGGATAGATGGAAGGTTAGTTTATGTTTACGCTCAAGATTTTACTGTATTTGGTGGTTCATTGAGTGAGACAATGGCTCAAAAGATTTGTAAGATTATGGATCTTGCTATGAAAAATGGAGCACCACTTATTGGGCTTAACGATTCAGGGGGTGCAAGAATTCAAGAAGGTGTTGGTAGTCTTGCTGGTTTTGCTGATATTTTTTTAAGGAATACACTTGCATCAGGTGTTATCCCACAAATTTCAGTTATTATGGGTCCTTGCGCTGGTGGAGCTGTGTATTCTCCTGCAATTACAGATTTCGTTTTTATGGTAAAAAATACCAGTTATATGTTTATCACCGGTCCTGATGTAATAAAGGCTGTTACAGGTGAAGAGGTTACATTTGAAAAGTTGGGTGGCGCTATGGCACATAATTCAATCTCTGGATGTGCCCATTTTGCAACTGAAAATGATGAAGACTGTTTACAAAAAATAAGGAAATTACTTAGTTTTCTACCTCAAAACAATATGGAAGAACCGCCAATAGTTCATACAGATGACCCTGTGGATAGGATAGATATGTCGCTTAGAAATGTTGTTCCAGACAACCCAAATAAGTCTTATAACATTAAAGACATAATTTACAAAGTTGTTGATAATGGGGATTTTTTTGAAGTTCATGAACATTTTGCAAAAAACATTGTTGTAGGTTTTGCAAGGTTTAATGGAAGAAGTGTAGGAATTGTAGCGAATCAGCCAAACTTTTTAGCAGGTTCACTCGATATAAACGCTTCAATGAAGGCTGCACGTTTTGTAAGATTTTGTGATGCTTTCAATATCCCTCTTGTTACATTTGTTGATGTTCCAGGTTTTTTACCAGGTGTTGCTCAGGAATATGGTGGAATTATAAAACATGGAGCAAAGCTTATTTATGCTTATGCTGAGGCAACAGTACCAAAGGTAGCAATTATAACGAGAAAGGCATATGGTGGAGCCTATTGTGTTATGTCAAGTAAGCATTTGCGTTCAGATATAAATTACGCCTATCCCACAGCAGAGATTGCTGTAATGGGGCCTGAAGGTGCGGTTAATATCGTTTTTAGAAAAGAGATTGAGGCTGCGGAAAATAAGACTGCTAAAAGAGAAGAATTAATTAAAGAGTACAGGAAAAAATTTGCTAATCCTTATAAGGCAGCTGAATTGGGTTATATTGATGAAGTTATTATGCCAGAATTTACGAGATACAAAATTATTGTAGCCCTTGAATCTTTAGTAAATAAGAGAGATACGTTACCACCTAAAAAGCACGGCAATATCCCACTATAAAAATGAGGGGGAAGTTATGGATGATATGAATGAAATTTTGAAAGAAAAAGAACGTTGGGAGAATAGTACAGTAAAAAAATCCTTAGAAAAATTTCCTGAAAGAAAAAAAGATTTTGAAACATTTTCAAAAATCAAGATTAAAAGATTGTATACACCTGCTGATGTAAACTACTCTTATTTAAAAGATCTTGGATTTCCCGGTGAATTCCCCTTTACAAGAGGCGTCCAGCCAACCATGTACAGGGGTAGGCTTTGGACAATGAGGCAGTATGCTGGTTTTGGTACTGCTGAGGATACTAATAAAAGATATCATTATCTTTTAAAAGCAGGCCAGACAGGTCTTTCTGTTGCCTTTGATTTACCAACTCAAATTGGATACGATTCTGATCATCCTATGTCTGAAGGTGAAGTTGGTAAGTGTGGTGTCGCTATTGATACATTGAAAGATATGGAAATACTTTTTGATGGGATACCACTCGATAAAGTAACCACTTCAATGACTATAAACTCTACCTGTGCTATTATTCTTGCAATGTATATAGCTGTTGCTGAAAAACAAGGTGTTCCTACGAAAGAACTAAAAGGTACTGTCCAGAATGACATCCTTAAGGAATATATTGCAAGGGGTACTCATATATTTCCACCTGAACCTTCTATGAGACTTGTTCGAGATGTGATACTCTATTGTAAAGATCATTTACCACAGTGGAACAGTATTTCTATTTCTGGATATCATATAAGAGAAGCAGGAGCAACTGCAATACAGGAAGTAGCTTTTACATTAGCCAATGGTATAACCTATGTACAAAAAATTATAGAAGCAGGTGTTGACGTTGATGAATTTGCGGGTAGACTTTCCTTTTTCTTTAATTCACACAATAACTTTTTTGAAGAAATAGCAAAGTTTAGGGCCGCAAGAAGGTTATGGGCAAAGATAATGAAAGAAAGGTTTAATGCAAAAAAACCAGCTTCAATGATGTTAAGATTCCATACCCAGACAGCGGGATGTACATTAACTGCTCAACAACCTGACAACAATATTGTAAGAGTTGCATTACAAGCGTTAGCTGCAGTGTTAGGTGGAACTCAGTCATTACACACAAATTCAAGAGATGAAGCTCTTGCTCTACCAACCGAAGAATCAGCAGAAATAGCATTAAGAACACAACAGATAATAGGATATGAAAGTGGTGTGGCAGATTTTATAGATCCTATGGCTGGTTCTTATGTAGTCGAAAGTTTAACGAATGAGATAGAACAGGGTGCTATGGAATATATTAGAAAGATAGATGAAATGGGTGGTGTGATGAAAGCTATAGAGTTAGGTTATATCCAGAAGGAAATAGCAGACTCTGCCTATGCATACCAGAAAGCTATTGAAAATAAAGAATATATAGTTGTTGGAGTTAATGAGTTTGTTAAACCTGAAGAACCACCTAAAAAAATTCTTAAGGTTGATATGGAAAAAGAACTTTATCAAAAAGAAAAACTGAGAAAGGTAAAAGAGTCAAGGGATAACAGTAAGGTTGCAGAAAAACTTAAAGTTTTAAAAGAAGTTGCAAAAACAGACCAGAATATCATGCCTGCTATTATAGACGCGGTAAAAGCATTAGCGACTCTCGGTGAAATTTCTGATGCACTAAGGGAAGTCTTCGGTGAGTATAAGGAAATGTAGGAGGGGTATATGAAAAAGGTAAGAATTTTAATAGCAAAACCAGGTTTAGATGGGCATGATAGAGGAGCAAAAGTTATTGCAAGGGCATTGAGAGATGCAGGGTTTGAGGTTATATATACAGGTATAAGACAAACACCTGAACAGATTGTAAATACTGCAATACAAGAGGATGTTGATTTCATTGGTCTTTCTTGTCTTTCTGGTGCTCATAATACTTTATTCCCGAAGGTAGTTGAACTATTGAAAGAAAAAGGTGCTGATGATATAATAGTGTTCGGTGGAGGGGTAATCCCTCCGGAAGATGTTGATTTTTTAAAAAGCAAAGGTATAAAAGCTATATTTGGACCTGGTACCCCTACAGAAGAAACAATAAAATTTATAAAGGAAAATATTAAGGGAGAGTGAACATGTACAAAAAAATTAGTCATGTAGGTATTGTAGTTAAAAACATAGAAGAGTCTTCTAAATTTTATACAAATGGTCTTGGCTGGGAAGCCGAAGGGATGGAAGAAGTTTTAGACCAAAAAGTGAAAGTGTGTTTTTTCACAATAGGTGAATCTCGAATAGAGCTTGTTGAACCTACTGATGAAAATTCAGGTGTATATAAGTTTTTAGAAGAAAAAGGGTTTAAAGATACAGTTCACCATATTGCATATGAGGTAGATGACATTGAAAAAGAGTTGGAGAATCTGAAAGCTAAAGGCATAAAATTGATTGATGAAAAACCAAGAAAGGGTGCTCATGGTATGAAAATAGCTTTTATTCATCCAAAAGCAAGTAATGGGGTGCTGGTAGAAATCTGCCAACCTGAAAAATAAATTTGAGGAGGATAGAACGTGAGAGTAGTTGTATGTATTAAGCAAGTACCGGATACTACGGAAGTAAAAATCAATCCCGAAACGAATACACTTATTAGAGAAGGTGTGCAGTCGATTGTTAATCCTTTTGATGAGTTTGCTATTGAAGAAGGTATCAGAATTAAAGAAACCCATGGTGGTGAGACTATTGCAATAACTATGGGGCCACCTCAAGCAGAAGATGTTTTAAAAACAGCTTTAGCTATGGGGTGTGACAAAGCTTATTTAGTATCAGATAGGGCGTTTGCAGGGTCAGATACTTTAGCAACTGCTCTAACCCTTTCCGCTGCCATTAGGAAAATTGAAGAAAGAGATGGTCCTGTGGATATTGTTATTTGTGGGAAACAGGCAATAGATGGAGATACAGGACAGGTTGGGCCTGGTATTGCAGTAAGATTGAATATTCCACCTCTTACTTATGTTTCAAAGGTAAGAGAGATTAATCCTGAAAAGAGATATATAATTGTAGAAAGACTGATGGAAAGAGGAAAAGAGGTTGTTAAAAGTTCTCTTCCTGCTCTTTTGACCGTAGTTAAAGATATAAATACACCAAGGTATCCATCTCTATTTGAGATGAAAAAAGCAGCAAAAAAACCATTGATTAAACTAACCTTCAATGATTTGGGATTAAGAGAGGACCAAACTGGTCTAAAAGGTTCTCCCACATGGGTAAATAAGATTTTTAGCCCAGAACTAAAAAGTGTAAGTGGCGAAATCTTTCAGGGTGAACCAGAAGAGTGTGTTAAAAAATTAACACAAAGACTATTAGAATTAACCAAAGGAGTGAGCCTATGAGTTATGTAAAGATTAATAAAGATGCTTGTGTTGGTTGTGGAGCTTGTGTAGATGCTTGTCCACAGGGTGCTCTTTACATGAAAGATGACAAAGTTGAGGTGAATGATAAATGTAACCTCTGTGGTGCATGTGTTGGGGTATGTCCTGTTAATGCACTTTCAATTCCAAGAGAATTTGAAAAAGTAGATTTAAGTGAATACAAAGGTGTTTGGGTTTTGACAGAACATGATGGTAAAAAACCTGTTAATGTTACATTTGAGTTAATTGGAGAAGCAACAAAGTTAGCAGAAAAAAGAAATACTTATGTAGGTTCAGTATTGTTAGGAAATAATGTTGCATATATGGCAGATGAACTTTTTGCCTATGGTGCTGATAAAGTTTTTTTGTGTGAGTCACCTGTTTTAGAACACTATAGGACTGAGCCTTATGGTGATGTCATTGTAGAAATGGTAAAAAGTTTCAAACCCGAGATTATTTTAAGTGGAGCTACAACTCAAGGAAGAGATCTTGCTGGTTATGTGGCAACAAAGTTAGAGACTGGATTAACTGCGGATTGTACAGGGCTTGAAATATGTCCTGAAACAGGAAATTTGCTCCAGACTCGTCCTGCTTTTGGTGGTAATATTATGGCAACCATTTTATGCCCAAATACAAGGCCTCAAATGGCTACGGTAAGACCAAAAGTGTTTCCCGTGCCTCCAAAAACTGATAAAAAAGGTGAAGTTGTTAACTTTAATTTTGATTTCAGTAAAATAAATATAAGGACAGAGGTCCTTGAGTATCTTCCTTTTGAAGAAAAAATTAGTCTTGCAGATGCTGAAATTATTGTATCTGGCGGTCGTGGATTAGGAAAGCCAGAAAATTTCGAAATTTTAAAAGATCTGGCAGATACATTAGGTGCTGCACTTGGTGCCTCACGTGCAGCGGTTGATGCGGGATGGATTTCCTATGAACATCAGGTTGGACAAACAGGAAAAACAGTTAGACCAAAAATTTATATTGCATGTGGTATTTCTGGTTCTGTACAGCATATGGCGGGAATGAAGCATTCCGATGTCATAATTGCTATAAATAAAGATCCTGATGCGCCAATTTTTAAAATATCTAATTATGGAATAGTTGGAGACTTAAACATTATTGTGCCATTACTTACAAAAGAATTAAAAAAACATTTAGGTAAATAGTTACATGGCTATAATTGAGATATCGGTAGTTCCTTTGGGTGAGGGTTGTAGCGTAAGTAAGTATGTTGCAGAATGTGTTAATGTAATAAAACGCTACAACCTAACCTATGAAATTACAGCTATGGGAACAATTATAGAAGGTGATTTAGAAAAACTTATGGAAGTTGCTTTATTAATGCATAAAGTTCCTTTTGATATGGGTGTCAAAAGGGTTTTAACAACCATCAAGATTGACGATAGAAGAGATAAAACATTAACAATTCATAGTAAAGTTGAATCGGTAAAGGAAAAAATGTCTAAATAAATTATCTACATGGTAGATATATTGTAAAACATGTTCCCTTTGCTAATTTGCTTTTAACTGTTATTTTTCCATTATGTTTTTCTATTATATCTTTACTTATTGATAAACCTAAACCTGTTCCTTCTTCAGGTGTTTTTGTGCTAAAAAAGGGTTGAAAAATTTTATCTAAGTTTTCTTCTGGTATGCCAACGCCAGTATCTTCTATATCAATTTTTATATAGTTCTCTTCATTACATATGTCTAAATTTGCAATAGAAGTGGATATAGTTATTTTACCACCATTTGGCATAGATTGTGCAGCATTAATTATAAGGTTTACAAGTACCTGTTGTATTTGTCCCTTATCATAACTTATGATAGGTAGGTGTGGGGTTAAGTTTGTTTCAATTTGTACATTCTTAAATCTTTCTAAGTAATGCTGGGTTAGTTTTACAGTTTCCATGATTAGTTCATTTATATTCTTCTTTTCTTTTTTAATGGGCTGGGGTTTATAGTATTCAGTTAATCTATGCATTATGCCTTGAATACGCTCAACCTCACTTTTTATTATTTTCAAAAGGTCTAAATGTTCTTTATTTTCTTTGTTTATAAGTTTTTCAAGCCTATTTAACATTCCAGCGATAACAATAAGGGGATTTTTCACTTCATGAGCAAGAGAAGCTGCCATTATGCCAAGTGTAAAAACCCTTTCATTTTGGGACATTATTTTTTTTGTTTGGTTTATTGTTTCTTCCTTTTCTTTAATTGTCTGAATTTTTTTATTAAGTTCACGATAGAGCTCTTCCATTTCTACTATGTATGACAGAAGAACTTTTTCTTTTGCATCAGCAATTGCTTTGTGGTGTTCAAGTAAATCTTCTAATTCTTTTATACTTAAATTTTTATTCATATTTTTTAGAAAATTTCTATTAAAAATTGGCAGTAATCATCACCAGATGTCCAACTTTTTGTTTGAGTACCTTTGGTTTTTTTACCAGTAATCTTTTCGATACCACCTGCTATAAAGCCACATTCGAGGTCACAAATTAATTCTCCAGTAATTGGAAGTCCTGCACAGGTCATGCATTCATAAAGATTAACAGTTATTGTATCTTCTGTTCTGTTAACTATTTCAGGAATTCCAATTCCCAACTCTTTTACAAGCTTTAAAAATGCTTCTTCTGTTTTTACATCAAAATATGAAACCAAAATTTTACCAAGTCTGTATAGGACGGGTTTAGTGCTTTCTCCAAAAAGTTCTTTCATCCCAGAAATTCTAAGCAACCTGTAAGTTGCAAGGGGCAGAACATTTTTTAAATTTGGTCTCACTGAAAAATTTAGCTGATTAAAATCAAAATTATTGCTCACAGTTTACTCCTTTTGATGGGTATAAGCAAAACATGAGTTTTTTAAATATTTTTTTGATATTCTTATCTTTTCATCATCGGGTAATTTTCTAAAATCTTCTGAAAAATAGTTCGCTTTTTTTCCAATCAGAATTGTACTTGCCAATTTAATGGCATTTTCTACAAGTTCAAATAGGTGTATACAACCTTCCTGTCCTGATAAAACCTTTGCTATATCTTTTACTATGCCTTTTCTGATTTCCATACCATTAATTTTACTGATTAGATTTGCTGTTTTTTTACATATTTGGTATGGGGTTTTGTAATAGGTTGCCTTCGTTTCAATAATTTTACTCTCATTTATATCTATCTTTATAATGACTTCAAATATATGTGCAAAATCTGTAAGATTGGACAGAATAACAAGGTGTCTATCATTATGGTCGTGGACATAGGAATTTATTGTTCTAAATAAAAAATCCATATTCTTTTAATATCAATAAATGACTAAAAAGTCAAATAGTATCAAATTAAGAATGTTTAAATTAAGCGATTTAGCGGTTTATATAATTTTAGTAGAAGCATGTTTAGTTTGCAAATATATGATTTAATTAAAAAAGATTCAGAAAAAATCAATTTTATTTTTGTGAAAAAACTTGAATTTTTAACAATTAGTATTATTTTATGTTATGAAAAAATCTAGTAAAGTATTTATGTTTGTTGTTTTTGTATTACCTATTATTTTCCTACTAAGCATGAGTAATATTGTTATTGATGATAATTATCATGGTATTTTTATACTGAAAAAAAGGATGGTATAGGGTTTGAGATTAAAAATGATATATATCCTGATGAAATAAAGAGATTAGTTTTATCTATAGGCTTTGAAGACTTATATGAAAAATTTGGCGTGGTTTAGTTCCAAAAGGACTTTTTGTGGGAGGTGAACATCCTCATAATTTAAAAAATGAGATACCCGATGCACTTAATGATACTGGTATTGCATATTTTGATGGTAATAGGTGGTATCATATATGGTATTCAGCAAATGAGGGCTTTGCTGCAAGGGCTGATTTTTCATTTAGGATACCACCAAGTTTATGGGAGTTTCAGTGTAATAAAATCTTAAAAGATACATCCAATGAACTAATCATTAAAAGTGCTCATATTGTTAGATTCGACAATTATAAGATGAATATTGATAAGTATGCCATTTTTAAAGCAGGTGAACCTTATTTTATTCTTATCATCAGGTTTAAAAATACAAAAATGATATGAGATTTATTTACGTTTATGGTGATGAACCCTGGCTTGGAAATTATGGTTCATCCGCTGGAGATGTGGGATGGGTTGCAGATGGCTTAGTTCTACATGAAGGTGCTATAGATGTTAATAAGTATAATTTTTTAGGTTTTTACGATTATGGTAATGATGTCATTGTTGAGCTACACAATTTTACTGGGATGGCTAATTTTATTGAATGGCTTGACAATTAAAGCAAGCCTGATCTTGCTTACTTTTCGAATAGGACTGCTATGTATGATAAAAATCATTTAGTGCCTTTACATGATATGTATAATAGGAATTTGAGCATAGAGTGGGGTCCAAAAACATTAAGACCTGGATATAACTTTACAATATCCCTTGCTATTGGTATGGTTACTGATTATTCGTTAGTACATCCAGTAAAACCAATGGTGATTTTTAATAAAAATAACTTTCAATTGTATTGAAAATATATTAAAATTAAAAAAATACTAAAAAATCATGCAAATACCACTTTTTAAAAGACTCTGGTTTGAAATTTTGGTTCGTATTGGTTTGGTGATTGGGATAATTACTGTAGCATCCTTTTTTTATATAGCCCATCATCAAAAAAAGTCCATTTTAAATTATGAAAGAGATTTTGTTGTTAAACTTAGTGAGACTATTGAAAAATCTATGTATTATAGCATGGAAAAAAATGATTTTAATATCATTAAACGGATGATAGATGATATCACTAAAAATAACGTCCACCTTACATCTATTAAGCTAATTGATAAAAGTGGGAAAATAATAGTGTCATCTAACGATAAAGATAAAGGCAAAGTATTAGTTCGCAATGATGCGCTATGTACTTACTGTCATACTGGTAGTGTCTTAAGAAGAGATAAGTTTGCAATAATTGAAGTAGGAAATAGTTACAAAGTTGTAAATTTACTTTTTAATGGTCCTACCTGTTCAATACACCATTCTCCAACGAAAAAGGTACTTGGTGCAATGGTAATTGATATTTCTGCTGAGGCTGTAAATAAGCTTGTAAATAGTAGCCTTAAAAGGATGTTTTTAACATCACTTTTTGGTTTATTTGCTATGGTATTTCTTACATTTTTTGCAATTACAATACTTGTGACCTGTCCAATAAAAGACTTAATGAAAGCTATGTTGGATGCTTCAAGAGGTAACCTTTCTGTTGAAGTTAAAATACCTTCAGGTAATGAAATAGGTGTCCTTTCAAAGACTTTCAATTATATGATTCAGCGTTTGAAAGAGTTGCACGACAAAGATGTAGAAAAAGAGAGAGAAATTGCAAGAATGCAAGAAAGCTTGAGATATAAAGCTGAACTAGAAATTTTAAATGCCCAGTTAAAATCAAGAGTTTTTGAACTTGAAGCTGCAAACAGACAAATAGAACAGATGGTTAAAGACATTGAGAGCAAAAATTATCATCTCGAAAAGGCTATAGATAGACTAAGAATTCTTTATAAAATTAGTACTTCCTTAACTACTGTTGTTGATTCTGACGAAATTATTAAAATGATTGTAGAAAAGTCTGCAACTATCATGAAGGCGAAGATTGCTTCCTTAATGATTGTAGATAAAGAAAAGGAAGAGTTATATGTAAAGTATGCTATAGGATTGAATCCAAATGTGTTAAATACTCGAGTAAGTATTAATAATTCTATTTCAGGATGGGTTGTTAGAGAAGGCAAACCTCTGATAGTAAAAAATATTGAGGAAGATGAGAGGTTTAAAAGGGTAAATAGGAGTAATTATGAAAGTAAATCTCTAATATCTTCTCCAGTCATAATAAAAGGGGAGGTAGTGGGTGTTTTAAATGTCAATAATAAGATTGATGGTGGGGAGTTTACCGAAGATGAATTGGAGTTGCTTAATACACTTGCTGGACAAACAGCAGTCTCACTTGAAAATGCTAAATTGTATAATGATTTACAAAAAAGCTATTTTGATACAATAAGAGCCCTTGTTAATGCAATTGAGGCGAAAGATAAATATACAAGAGGACATTCAGAAAGGGTAACCTGCTATGCTCTTGAAATTGGTAAAAGATTAAATATGAGTACAAAACAATTAGAAATTTTGCAACATGCTGCGATACTTCATGATATTGGTAAAATAGGCACTGATTTAAATATTTTACATAAAAATGGTTCATTAACTGATGTAGAGTTTGATGTTATTAAGGAACATCCTGTTGTAGGTTCTCAAATTTTAGAACCCATAAGTTTTTTAGAAAATGTTAAAAGGATAGTTACTGAACATCATGAAAGATACGACGGTAAAGGTTATCCTAATGGTAAAAAAGGAGATGAAATTTCTATTGAATCACGTATAATAGCCATTACAGATGCTTTTGATGCAATGACTTCAGACAGACCTTATAGAAAGGCAATGGATGTTGAAGATGCAATAGCAGAGCTTAAAAGATGTGCAGGTACTCAATTTGATCCAAATCTTGTAGATATTTTCATTAACATTTTGAGAGAAAATCCGAGTTGTAGGTATATTTAAGTTGTTTCAAAAACAATTTTGTGGTTAACCAAAGAAATATACTTAATTTTACCTTTAATGTGTAACTGCTCACCAAAAATGTTCTTTATAAACCATTCGTTTTCATTTACGGGCTGGATAATATCGACGCTTTCAAGGAGTATTTCTTCCTCATTTTTTTTCCTTACATAGGCATTTGCTTCACACATTGTTTAGATCCCCTCCAAATTTTTAATGATTGTTATTAAATCTTTTATATGGTGTGGTAATGGTTCTTTTTTCAGACAAGTAAATAAGATATTTTCTTGTGTAATAGGTATTAATATTTTTTGTGCTTTTGCATTACATATTGCAGTAGCCATTTTTTCTGTTACTTCTCCAAGCATTGAGTTAGCAATAATTATGCTTAGAGGACCTACTATATAATCACATACATTTGAAGTTACAACTATTGAATTTTCTCCAGTAGCGCCTTTATTCGCTCCTGCTTCTAACATTGAGGCTGTTGCTATTGAGTTTGTGCCTATAGCAACTATTTCAAAATATTCGTCAAATTCTTTTTTGATTTCTCTTATTATTGCAGTTCCAAATCCGCCACCCTGACCATCTATGACTAAAATTCGTTTTCTTTTCATAGTACTCTCTCAAATTTATTATCTAATTCAAGATAAACCTCTTCAGGTCTTTCATTAATAAGTGCCTCTAAAATTTTTTCTAAGGCAATTTCAGATATTCTGATAGCTAAGCCGCAGTCAGAGCTTAATTTTCTTGGAACAGGTATTGTTTTAGCAGGTATTTTTGCATTTTTTAGTAACTTTTCAGCTTTCATAACCCTATGAACCGAATTAAATATCAGTACATATATTTTGTTCATTGTCCTCTATGAAAATTTATAGGTAACTATTATAATGAAAATATGTATACTTTGAAAGAAATTATTTTAAGTTTTGTTAAAAAAAACCCTGAATTAAATGAGCAGGTTTTAGTTAACCTATATGATTATTGGAAGGAAACTGTAGGAGAACTTATTGCCAAAGTAAGTTATCCTGACTATCTAAAAGATAATAAACTTGTTGTAATTGTTAAAAATGCTGTTTGGTTGAACCAGTTGAAACTTATGAAAAAAGATATTTTAGTTAAATTGAAAAACAAGGATGGCATTAAGATTGATAATATTGATTTTAAAATAGAAAGGAAAAAAAAACGTTTTGATAAAAGTTGTGAACAATTAGAAACGAAGAAAGATTGTATAGTAAGAGTAGATCCTGAAATAGAGGATAAGATTAATAAGAGCCTTGAAGCAGTAAAAGATGAAGAAATAAAGGAACTTTTAAGAAGTATATTTATTAAGTCTTATTATCTGAAATAAAAAGTGGTGGTAAAACTAAAACGCCTTTGTTTGCCTTTTTAATACCTTTTACAAGAACAAGCTTAGCCTCTACATCTTTTTTTGGGTGAACAAACTGCAAAATTTTTGGTTCAATTGAAAATAATTTCATTGAATTTATAAGTTCAGTAAGCCTTTCCGCTAAAAAAACCAAAAAGAGTTTTCCTTTATCCTTTAACAAAAGCGAACTTATTTTTAATAAGTCTTCTAATGATGCAGATAATTCATGTCTTGCAGTTGCTTTTTGTTCGTCGTTACTTATTCTACCTGTGCCAGGCTTTCTATATGGTGGATTTGCAACAACGTAATCAAAACTGCAATAAAGATTTTTATTTAAGTTTCTATAATCAGATAAAATTGTTTGTGCTCTATCTTGTAGCTCATTAATGTTAATATTTTCATTTAAGATATTAAACATGGTTTCATTAATTTCTACGAAAGTTAATCTTATGAAAGGGAAGCGTTTTAACAAAGAAAGGCCTATAATTCCTGAACCTGCACATAATTCAATTATTTTTGAGCCTTTTTTTATGTTTTTTATAAAGTCAATCAATAAAAAAGAATCTTCGTTATATCTATAACCTTTTAAAGGCTGGTATACTTTAATATCAAGTCTTTTTATTTCTTCAAAAGTTTTTTCCATCGAAAGAGTAAATAACCACACCTGAAGGTATTTTTGGATAAAAGTAGGTTGATTTTTGTGGCATTGTTTCACCTATCTTAACTACATCCTTTATTTGATCTACTGTTGTTGCGTTCAATATGAAGCCGATCTTGTTTTTTCCTTTATTTACCATATTTATTATCTCTTTAAAATCTTTTTCATAGGTGATATTTTTTTGTAGAGCGAGGTCTTCTTCTTGTATATTGAAGAAGCCTTTTAAAATTACATAATAAAGTATGTTGACATCTAATTTTTTTAAAGATTCATGAAGGTTTTTTGGGTAAAAGCTTTCTATTTTTGATAAGTCCTTGAGAATTGAAAGGAAAATGTTACTTTTTGTTACAATAATGAAGGCGTGTTTATGCCTTATCCTTTCTAATTCATCTATTGTGTTTGAAATATTATTTAGTGGAACTTCTCTTAAATCGAAAAACTGCTTTAAATAATCTTTAAGCTTTGTTATATCGCAATCAATATTATGTAAAATTCTGTGGGTGGGTAGGATTTTTATACCTGGTGATAACATATTTGTAAAATACATAATTGTGTAGTCTGTAGCTTCATTATTCAAATGTTTGAACTCTTTTGAAATTCTTAAGGCAGTTTCATATCTATGATGGCCATCAGCAATGTATAAAGGCTTATTTTTCATAAATTCTGTAATATTTTTACAAATCTTTGCATCATCTATTTTATAAAACTCATTTTCTACCCCTTGATAATCAATAAAAATAAATTCAGGGATAACAATATTTATAATATTTTCTGAAAGTTTTTCTATAAAATATGTTTCGTCTTCGTATAGGGAAAAAACACCACTAAAATAAGCTTTACAAGTTTTAGTTAATAAATATCTATCTTCTTTTGGAGCTGATTGAGTTTTTTCATGGGGCATTATTGTATTTTTTGAATAATCGGTAAGTTTGTATATGCCAAAAAAACCGATTCTTGTTAATATTCCTTCTTTAGTTGAGTTATTTAAATTGAACTTTTGAATTAAAAGATAAAAAGAAGGCCTTTCATCTTTTATTAGGATGTTTTCTTCTAACCAGGTTTGAAAATATTTTTTTGCTCTTAAATAAACATTATCATTTTCATTATCTTTTTCAAATTTTTTACCAAAATCAATCCGTACAAAATTATAAGGGTGTTTATTGTATAATGCATCCTGCATTGAAGAATCAATGATATCATAAGGTGGTGTTAAAACATTTGAAATCTCGCCAACTTTGTTTTTGTTATAGATAATGCCATTAAAGGGTTTTACTAAGTTCACTTTTCCTCCTTTTATGCTTGCCAGATATAGTCTTCAAAATTACGAGGTGGTATTGTTGCAGTAATTACACCTTTGTTAGGAAATCTAATATTTTCCTTAAAAATTTCTGGTTGTATATTTATAAAAAAGTCTAACCTATCTCCATCTTTTAAATCCAAAAGATTTCTTGCAATAGCAATCTCTACAATTTTCTCAAAAGCAGCATCTACTTTTATAACTTCTTTGCCATCCTTTTCAAAGACAAGATTTGTGGTTTTATTAAAAATGTTGCCTGTGATTTTAGCATTTTTTTCGGGAAAGACAAACTCTATATACATCTTTGATTGTTCACATATTTTCAAAAAGTCAACATCGGGGTCTAATCTAAAATAAATGTTCTCTAAGTCTATACCCGTGTAAAGTGTTTCTACATATGTTGTAGCTCTATGCATGGTAAAACCAAATTTTTTTAAATTAAAAACATAAGAGCCCATCCATTCAAAATAGCTTGAAACTTTACCATCTATTTTAGGAGTAATGAAATTCATTATCTCTTTATCAGGTTTAATTATTTTTTCTTTACTTACAATTGGAGTATCAAGATATGGTGGGTAAGGTTTTTTAATAATCCTATAAACCATTTTAAGATTGTTTCTAAAAAGTTCATCAAATTCTAATTGAAATTCAGTACTGTGTTCATCACCATACCACCAGCACCAGTCACTACCTTCAGCAATAGATATGTATTTCATTACTTCTTCTATTTCATCCTTATTTAGTGAACTTATATGTTTTTCTAAATCATCTCTTGTTCTTGTAAGATATAACCACGCCTCATTGTCTTCGTGATGTCCTATCCAGATTTTAAAGTTACCATTAATCCAAGAACCAGGTGCAATATGGCTTAAGTATTTTTTGTTATCGTATTTATTAATATAATCTGAAAAGGTAATGATTTCGAAGTCGTGACTTCTTTCTATAGTTTCATAAAAAAGTTTTAAAAAATCGTTTCCATCGTTTTCATAAAATTCCCATGCATTTTCACCATCAAGAATTATCGTAACTATAGGGTTTTTATCATTATTTGTGTTATTTTTTATATTATAAAGGCTTCTTAAAAAATGATTTACCGCATCTTTTGGTTTCATCCTGCTATATACAAAACCAATATCATCAGATAATCTTCTATCTCTGAAAAAAATATTAATTGAAACGTTATTTTGTAAATATAAGTAACGCTGGTATAATTGGTCTGCAGACAGATGAGATATCATCCTTTGCTCTTTTTTCAAAGTGTTTAGAAGAACTCCTTCATCAGTTGCTGTCCATGTTATTCCATTTTTTGCCATTAATTGTAAAACTTCATCGCTCACAGATCCCTCAGAAGGCCACATACCCTTTGGTCTTATACCAATCTTTTTTTCTACAAAGTTTAAGGCATCTTTAATTTGTTTTTCCGCATCTTGAGGATATTGATATCTTTGAGTTGGCAAAGTTGTTGATGGGTCGGACTGTTGAGCTATATAGTTATCCACAAGCAAGGGTAATATGGGATGAAAAAAAGGTGATGTACTTATTTCAATGAGGTTTTCCTTAACAGCTTTTGAGTATTCATCGAAAATCTTACTCATAATTTCGTAATGTTTTTTGATAAGCAAAAATTTATCTTCATTAGTGAAGCCACTTTTTTTGACGATTAACTCATTCAAAAATTCATCGCTACTTCTAAAAATAGGGTCAATCCATACTAAATTAAAATATACTTGTAAATCAAGAATATCCTGATTGGAAAAAAAACGACATGCTTCTTTTAATGAAGTTTCGCTTGAATCTTTACCTTTTTTTAATAGAAGCTCATAGTATCGTGGAAAAGGTTTAATCATTGTGTCCCAGTTTGCCATAAAAAAATCTTTTAAAATTATCATTTTTTCATGTAAAGTCAAATCTTTGGGATCTTTCAATGTTAGCTGGATGTGAAATTCAGGAACACCATCAAGGTACATTTCTATCTGTAATAACAATGATGGAGTAAAATTGAAAGTGGGTTTAACTTTTTCATAGTCTTTACATAAGTAAAGCATGTCTAAATAATCTTTAGTTGAATGTAACCTTACCCAGGGCATTGTGAACATACCTTTTAACGGGTCATAATAAAAGGGTTGATGCATATGCCATAAAAGAGCAATCTTTAAAGAATGATCAGCCATTACTTTTTTGCCTTTTGTCTATCACTCTAACTGCTTTACCTTCACTTCTTTTAATTGTCTGAAATTTTAAAAGTGTGATTTGTGGAATGAATCCTAAAATTTTTAAAAGCTCATTTTTAAGATTGTTTAAAACTTGGTTTTTCAGCTGTTCATTGTAATAGATATAATTTTCCACCTCTACCTGAACTTCAAGATGGTCTAATCTACCTTTTTTATCAACGATTATTAAGTAATGGGGAAGTAAACCTTTTACAGACAGAATTGCAGTTTCTATTTGTGTTGGGAATACGTTAACACCTTTGATAATTAGCATATCATCAGTTCTGCCTTTAACTTTTTCCATTCTTACGAGCGTTCTTCCGCAATGGCATTTTTCATATATTAATCTTGTCAAGTCTCTTGTTCTATACCTTATAATTGGTATTGCTTCTTTGGTAAGTGTGGTAACAACGAGTTCTCCTATTTCACCAGGTTCTAATGTTTCTCCAGTTTCAGGATTTATTATTTCAGGTATAAAATGGTCTTCTGCTATATGTAGTCCATTTTTATAAATACACTCTCCTGAAAATCCTGGTCCTATTACTTCTGATAATCCATAGTTGTCTGTTGCTAAAATGCCCATATTTTCTTCTATTTCTTTGCGCATTGTTTCTGTCCAGGGTTCTGCACCAAAAAAACCAAGCTTTAATGAAGTCTTTTTTATGTCAATACCCATTTCAACAGATGTGTCGTATATTTGTAATGCATAGGAAGGTGTACAAATAAGCGCCGTAGTCCCAAAGTTTTGTATTATAGATATCTGTCTCTGAGTATTGCCTGTAGAAATAGGTATTACTGTGGCTCCTATTAATTCTGCACCATAATGCATACCAAAGGCACCAGTGAAAAGTCCGTAACCAAAAGAGATTTGAACAATATCTGATGAAGTCAATCCACCTGCAGTAAGAACTCTTGCAGTTAAATTAGCCCATAATCTTAAATCTTTTTTAGTGTAACCAACTACGGTTGGTATCCCAGTAGTACCTGATGATGCATGAATTCTAACAACTTTTTTTAATGGTACAGCAAACATTTTATAAGGAAAACTTTGTCTTAAATCGTCTTTTATTGTAAAGGGTAATTTTTTTAAATCTTTCAGAGACTTTATATCTTTTGGTCTGATTCCTGCTTTATCAAACTTTTCTTTATATAAAGGTACATTGTTATATACCCTGTTTATAACTTCTATTAGTCTTTCTTTTTGAATATGTTCAATTTCTTTTCTTGTGTTACATTCGTTTTTTTTGTCAAAATATCTAACCATAATTATTTTTTAGCTTGTACAAGTTTTATTAAATAAAAATCGGGATAATCTTTTTCAATTTGTTTATATATTGCTTTAGCTTCTTGAATTTTGTTGGTTGTTTCAAGGATTTGTGCTTTTTTAAAAAGAAGTTCTTCTTTAAAAGGTGTTGGTAAATTTGTATTTTTATCGATTAATTTAATTGCTTCATCATACTTTTTTTCGCTTGTTAAGATATCTACAAGCATACTTATTGAAGCACCTTTAAAATAACTATTTTTTATTTTTATTGCATAGTCAAGCTCTTTTTTTGCCTTTTCTCTATCATTTTCAAAAAGGTAAATAGAAGCTAAATAAAAAGCAGCATATTTAGATGCTTCAGTAAATTTTTTCTGTTTAATTGAAAGTAGCCCTGCTTTTTTCTTCTGGATGTCTTTTTCTGTTTCGAGAATCTTTGATAATTCCACAAAGGCATTGTTATTATTTAAGTTAATGTAATAGCTTGATAGGCTTACAATAACAATAATAATTGCAACAATGGGTAGAATAATAAGAAACTGTTTCTGGTATGTTTTAATGAAAGAAAAAATTTTACTCCCAAATGATACAAATTCATCTGGTTGTTTTAAAACTTTTTTCTTATTCACTTTTATTTTTTTGGGCATTTAACTGCTCCTTTTTAGAAATGCTGGTTTTTAATAATAATGAAAACTACTCAATTAGTCAATTAAATACTTAATTCATTAAAATCTTTAGGAAGAATAACTAAATTCCAAAAAATACTGGCACTTGGTATAGACATATTTACCACCTTTTGACATTATATTAAATTTAAGGAATTGGTCAAAGAGCCAGGCATATTTTAGCAGATTTTCCATAAGCAATTGGGGGAATTTGAGTATATGGGA
>Ga0197142_1000273_pt1 | contig 47498 bp, 32 predicted proteins | sample GBS60_MetaG_FD_148614 | JGI IMG/M metagenome (GOLD analysis project Ga0197142, IMG submission 148614) | Sediment microbial communities from Great Boiling Springs, Gerlach, Nevada, United States - GBS 60_MetaG | ecosystem: Environmental > Aquatic > Thermal springs > Hot (42-90C) > Sediment... | reverse complement strand
CGCGAACTCTTGGAGGAGCTGGAGATCGTCTTCGAGCCCGGCCGTCGCGTGATCGCGGATGCAGGGACGCTTCTGGTGACAATTCGAAACCTCAAGACGCGACCCGAGACGGGCGATACCTGGCTCTTCCTCGACGCCGGCACAGAGCTGCTCCCCTCGATGAGCCACTACAAGTGGTACTATCACATCATCTCGGCCGATCGGACGGCCGAGCCGCACCAGACGCCGTATAAGTTGGCCGGCCCTTTGTGCGATGGTGGGGATGTCTACTTCGACATCGAGGGTGCCGGGCGCTTACCTCCGTATCGGTTCCTGCCCGAAGGGCTGAGGATCGGGAACATTCTCGCCATCCTGGATGCGGGCGCGTACACGGTCGCGCAGATGTCAAATTACAACGGTCGGCCGTTCCCCGCTGTCGTCCTCATTCGCGACTCAGGCGAGCCACAACTCATCCGTCCCCGTCAGAGTTATGAAGATCTTGTGAGAGACGAATGGGGGGGAGCGTAATAAGAGGATGCGACTTCAGGTCCTCGACATGGTGATCCTCGTGGCGTATCTCGCGGGGACGACGCTCCTCGGCATCTGGCTCGGGCGCGGCCACCGCACGGTGAGCGAATATTTCGTCAGCAAGCGCGATCTCCCGTGGTGGGCGATCGCCCTCTCGATCGTGGCAACCGAAACGAGTACGGTCACGTTCATCAGTGTGCCCGGATATGCGTACATGAAGGGAGCTCGGGGCGAAGGGGGTGATCTGACCTTCCTGCAGCTCGTCTGCGGGTATCTGATCGGTCGTCTGATCATTAGTGTTCTCTTCATTCCCCTCTATTTTCGCGGAGAGCTCCTGACGGCGTACCAGGTCCTGGTGCAGCGCTTTGGAGAGCGCGTGCGTCGCGCGGCCTCTGGGCTCTTCTTGATCACGCGAAGCGTGGCCGATGGCTTTCGCCTTTTCGCTACGGCTATTGTGCTCACTGCCGTGACCGGATGGAGCGATCCGATCTCGATTCTGCTGATTGGCGCGGTGACGATTCTCTACACGTACTTGGGCGGCCAACGAGCTGTCATCTGGACCGATGTCCTCCAATTCGGCGTCTATACGGTCGGCGCCCTGGTGGCTACAGATGTCCTCCTGACGCGCCTCCCTGAAGGGTGGGCGACGGCTTGGGCCGTCGCCGAAGCGCATGGGAAATGGCGCGCCTTCGATTTCACCTGGGATGTGACCCGCAGCTATACCTTCTGGTCTGGGATCATCGGCGGTGCGTTCCTGACTATGGCCACGCATGGCACGGATCAACTCATCGTGCAGCGCTACTTGGCGAGCCGAACAGCGCGTCAGGCCATGGCTGCACTGTTGACGAGTGGGCTCATCGTCTTCCTCCAGTTCTTTCTCTTCCTCTTGATTGGCGTCTTGCTCTTCGCCTTCTACACGCACTTCCCTTCGCCGACACCGTTCACCCAGAGCGATCGCATCTTCCCTTACTTCATCGTGCACGAGTTGCCGACCGGACTGGTCGGCCTGATCGTCGCGGCCATCTTCGCGGCCGCGATGTCTACGCTCTCTAGCTCCCTGAACTCCTCAGCGGCCGCGGCGGTGACGGATTTCTATCGTCCTCTTCGAGGCGAGCGTCTTCCGGAGATGCACTATCTGCGCATCGCCCGCAGACTGACACTCGGATGGGGGATCGTTCAAGTTGCTGTGGCCTTGGTCGCCCGCACTTTCTCACAGCGCGTTGTGGACGAGGTCCTCGCTATCGCGGCTTTCACCAACGGAGCGATCCTCGGTGTCTTCTTCCTCGGCACGCTCACTCGGCGCATCGGCGAACAGGCGGCGCTCATTGGTATGGCGAGCGGTCTGCTGGTCATGCTCGGCGTCAAGCTCTTCACTCCGATCGCCTGGCCGTGGTTCGTCGTCATCGGGTCCACGACCACAGGAATCGTGGGATGGATGAGCCACGCCGTGGGCGAGATCATCGCCCAAAGGATCGAACTATCTCGAGTCGAGCGCCCATGAGGGAAGAGGGACATGAAGCTGACCTGGAGTGACTGGGCGATCATCGTCGCTTATTTCCTCCTCTCGCTGGGAATCGGCCTCGCCTACACGCGACGAGCGGGTCGCAATGTAGCTGAATATTTCCTTTCGGGTCGGCATCTGCCGTGGTGGCTCGCCGGGACTTCGATGGTCGCGACGACCTTTGCCGCCGACACTCCGCTGGCGGTCACTGAGATGGTCGCTCGACACGGAGTGGCGGGGAATTGGCTCTGGTGGAATTTCGTTCTGAGTGGCATGCTCACGGTCTTCCTCTATGCGCCGCTCTGGCGACGCGCGCAGGTGATGACGGACGTCGAGTTCATCGAGCTCCGGTATGCTGGGCGAGCCGCAGCCTTCCTCCGGGGATTTCGCGCGATCTACTTGGGACTCCTCGTCAACAGTCTCATCATGGGATGGGTGACTCTCGGCATGACGAAAGTCATCGGCCTGTCGCTCAACGTCGGGAAGCTGGAAGCCGCATTTCTGTGTTTGGGGATCACGGCCTTCTATTCCCTGCTCTCCGGACTGTGGGGCGTCGTGGTCACGGATGCCATCCAGTTTGTGATTGCCATAGTGGGTTCCATCGTGCTCGCCGTCTTTGCGGTGCAGATCGTCGGAGGGATGTCCGGGCTCATGGCGCGGCTGCCTGAGCACTTCGGTAGCGTGGATGCGGCGATCGCCATCTGGCCGGGATGGAATTCGTCATGGCTGCCACTGGAGACGCTCCTTATCTACCTCGGTGTTCAGTGGTGGGCCTCCTGGTATCCGGGGGCTGAGCCCGGAGGCGGTGGTTACATTGCGCAACGCATCTTCTCGGCCAAGGATGAGCGGCACGGGATCCTGGCAACACTGTGGTTCAACATTGCACATTACGCGCTGCGCCCATGGCCGTGGATTTTGGTCGCCCTGTCGGCTGCGGTCCTCTATCCCCAACTGCGCGCGAGTGATCCGACAGCGCTCTATGTGCGGGTAATGGTGGATCATCTGCCGCCGATGTGGCGCGGGCTGCTTCTGGCCGCCTTCGCCGCCGCCTATATGTCTACGATCGCAACCCATTTGAATTGGGGCACATCGTATCTCATTAACGATTTCTACCGCCGGTTCATTCGCCCTTCGGCTGAAGAGAGGCACTACGTGCGCGTCTCGCGCGCGACCACAGGACTACTGGCACTCATCTCGATCCTTGTGACGCTGAACTTGCAACGGATCACCGGAGCGTGGGAATTGCTCCTCGGATTGGGAGCGGGAACGGGGCTCGTTTATCTACTGCGGTGGTTTTGGTGGCGCATCAACGCCTGGTCGGAGATCGCGGCCATGACGACGGCTCTCCTGGTCACACTTGGATTGAAGCTCGTCCGCCCCTTCTCCGAAGCTGATCCCCTGCTCTATGCCAAGTCTATGCTCATCACCGTCGCGGTGACGACGGTCATGTGGATGGTGGTGACCTGGCTCACCCCACCTGAACCGGAGGCGAAACTTCTCGAGTTCTATCACCGCGTCCGTCCGGGCGGCCCCGGATGGACAGCGCTCGCCCGGCGATTCGCTGATCCCGCTCCGGGCGCACTTACCTTGCACCTACTCGGTTGGGCGCTCGGATGCGCGCTCATCTACAGCGTGCTTTTCGGGATTGGTGCCGTGATCTTCGGTCGCTGGCATCAAGCCATGCTTTCTCTGGGTATCGGGCTTCTCGCCGGTGGAGGAATTATCAAACTCTTGGCTCACGGCTGGGAACCTGGAGGGGGCCCATGCGCTCGGTGACTGTTTGGCCATCTTCCGAAAATCTGGAAGATTCATCCGAATTTTTGGAAGAGGGCGCTCCACGTGCAAAACGAGCGAGGGACGCACGGTGCCGTTATTTCCATCCTGCGAAGAGAGTTAGAGTCAAAAGGGGAGATCACCTTTTCGAGGAACGAGACTTGCTTGAAACGATACGGGCCACACTCCGCGTGCTCCCTTGTGAAAAGGAGCATGCAGGAGACGGCCCTGATCATTCCGAATCCGAGGGCCGAAGCAGTGCTCTTGGGTCTCACGGGTTCGATACTAAGTGAGGAGGGAGGGATTATGAAACGATCCATCATGAGCCTTGTGCTTCTTGGGCTTCTTTTTTTGATCCCACCGATCTTCGGCCAAGGAACGACCTCGCGGGTCACAGGCGTAGTGACTGATCCGACTGGAGCTGTCGTTCCCGAGGCCGTCGTTACCCTCACAAATGAGGCGACGCGCGTCTCCTATACGACGCGCACGACCTCAGCGGGGACGTACGTTTTCGACTCGATTCCCATTGGGACCTACACGGTGACCGTGGAGAAGGAAGGGTTCAAGAAGTTCGTTTCCACGGGAAATGTCCTGACCATTGGTCACCCTATGACCGTCAACGTGAGACTAGAGGTGGGACAGATCGCTGAAGCGGTGGAGGTGACGGCGACGGCAGAATTAGTTCAAACGAGCACGTCAGGGAATTTCGGGAATCTCGTGAACCAGCAAGCAATTCTGAACCTTCCTATTGTCGGCGTTCGAGGGCGCAACCCCTTGACCTTCGTGCTCTTTCAACCGGGTGTCGTCTCGGGGGCGAACACCGGCGGGGGCGTTCACGTCCACGGATCGCGCGATCGAGCGTGGAACTTCACGCTCGATGGCATTGACATCAACGAGACGAGCGCCGGGGGATCGAACTTCTCGCCGCTGCGCACGAATCCCGACACGCTGGCTGAGTTTCGCGTTCTGACCGGCAACTTCACCGCGGAATTCGGGCGTAACAGCGGCGGACAGGTGACCATGGTGACCCGCTCGGGCACGAATGAATTCCACGGCACGCTCTTTTGGTTCTACCAAACGCCTCGGCTTCACGCGAATGAGTACCAGAACAACATCAACAACCTGCCGAAGCGCCAGTTCGTCCAGCACATCCCGGGATTCAGCCTGGGCGGACCGATCGTCCGAAACAAGACCTTCTTCTTCACGAACCTGCAAGTGCTGCGCACGCGAGAGACGCGCGTGGTGACGAGCACCGTCTATACAGCGGAAGCTCGACGTGGCCTCTTCCGCTATGTGCGAGGGGGGCGGAATCTCCCGGCGGGCGTTCCGGGCGCTTCGGTGGACTTCAACGGGAATCCGCTGCCTGGGGTCAACATCGGCGTCTACGACATCGCGGCGAACGATCCGGCCGGTTACGGCCTCGATCCGACGATCAAGCGCTTGATTGATCTGACGCCCTTGCCGAACAACTTCACCGTGGGCGATGGCTTGAACGTTGCTGGCTTCACCTGGTCCCCAATCCAACGGGAAGAGCAAGAGGACTTCGTCCTGCGCGTTGACCATGTCTTCAATGAGCGGCATACCCTCTTTGGCCGATGGGCGCATGGGCGTCAGGATACACTCGGCGACTTCGTCAATAGCGGTTGGGCGCGTTTCCCGAATACGCCGCGCTTTGTGGACACGACCCGTGATCCGAGGAATCTGGCGATCAACTGGCGGTGGACGCCGACGGCCCGCATGACCAATGAATTCGTCATCGGGATGAATCGGTTCACCTTCAGCTTCAATAATCCCGACCCGAATCCACAGACGCCGCCCTTCACCCTGAACAACGTGACGCCACCTCTGCCGGGGACCGATCCTTTCTTCTACAATGCGCGAGCGCTGACGACCTATCAGCTTGTCAACAACTTCACGTACGTTCGCGGAGCGCACACGTTCAAGATGGGCGTCAACTTCCGCTACCAACGGCACATTGACCGACGGACGTCGGTGGCCGGTATGAACACGCGTCTTTCGGCTGATCTGAGCACGGCAGTGAATACGGTGGATCCGGTTGCCTTTAAGCTCCCGGCGGACATCAACATGACGTTCGATCGTCCGCGTCTGCAAGCAGCGATCAATGACCTGCTCGGGCGCGTGGGAACGCTCCGCCGCGCCTTCGTCGCCATCAGCGACGACCAGTACGGACCTCCGGGGACGACCTTCAGCTTCGACGCTCGCTATCCCGAATACGACTTCTATTGGCAGGATACGTGGAAGATCCGTCCGAACCTGACGCTCGATCTCGGCCTGCGATGGGAGATTAAGCTCTCGCCGAGCGATCCCCGCAATCGGATCTTGCGACCGGAACGCCCCATCGTCCTGGGCGCGCCGGCCGGCAACACGATCCGCTGGGTGAAGGGAGAGCTTTACGATGATGACTGGAACAACTTCGGTCCGACGATCGGATTCGCATGGGATCCGTTCGGGACTGGGAAGACCTCGATTCGAGCGAACTATCGCCTGGCGTACGATCGGGTACCGACCTTCCTCTTCTCCTCGTTCATCTTCCCCACGATGCCAGGGATCGCTCTGCCAGTGATCAATCAGGAGTTCGGGCAGCGCGGCGGACGCATCCGCGATGGGCTGCCGGTGCTCGCGCCTCCAGCCGGTTTGACTCCCGCACAGCTTCGGCAACCGGCGCCCTTCTCCACGGCGAGTATTCATGTCGTGGATCCAAGCCTGCGCTCGCCGAAGACCAACATGTGGGGCCTGAGTCTCCAGCGCGAACTCGCGTGGAAGACTGTGCTCGAGCTGAACTACATCGGTCGTCGGGGCGTCGGTTTGTTCGGGGCCTACGACATCAATCAAGCGGAGATCTTCCAAAACGGATTCCTCGAAGCCTTCCGCATCGTGCAAGCTGGAGGCGAGAGCGACCTCATCAACCGGCTCCTGGAGCGGGATTCGCGGCGGCGGTCGGGAGAGACCGGCTCGCAAATGCTTCGCCGTCTTTTCGCCTCGACGTTGAACCTGAATTCGGTGGCTACTTTGGCCGCCTCACTCGCCACACGCACCGAAGGCGGGCAACCGCTTGTCGTCGCCAGCGGCTTCAGCCCGTTCTTCTTCTTCCCCTTCCCGCAGTTTGCAGGAGGTTTGGTCGTGCTCGACAGCAACGATTTCTCGACCTATCATGCCTTCGAAGCACAGATCTCACGGCAACTGAGCCGCGGCTTGAGCTTCCAATTCAGCTACACCTTCGCCAAGTCGCTGGACACGCGCTCCTTCGATCCGACCTTCACGACGGTCGCCCGGGGAACGCTTCAATCAGCGTCGAGCACGCCGCTGGACCTTCGCAATCGGCGGCTGAACTACGCGCGCTCGGATTTCGATCGCCGGCATGCCTTCCAGGGATACTGGACCTGGGACCTTCCCTTTGGCCTGGGCCAGCGTTGGGGATCGAATTGGCATCCCGCGCTGAACCACGTCGCCGGAGGCTGGTACATCGCGGGCATCCTCCGATGGTACTCAGGCCGTCCCTTCACTGTATATTCCGGAGCCAACACGGTGAGCAACGTCGTCTCCTCTCCGGCTGAGTGCACCGGTTGTAAGCCCGACATGGGACGGTTGTTCGTAGAGCCAGCTGCGGGCACGCTCTTTTACTTCGACGCCCAGCAGCGCGGGCTCTTCTCAATCCCGGCTCCTGGACGACTCGGGAACACGGGGCGGAATTTCTTCACCGGCCCTTCGTTCTTCAACCTCGATCTCACTCTGGGGAAGCAGGTCCGCATCGCTGAGCGGCATACGCTTCAATTCCGGCTGGAGATTCAGAACGCGACGAATACGCCCTCGTTTGGATTCCCGACGGCTGTCGTCACCAGCACCGTCTTCGGCCGGGTGAGGGACAGTGTCGTGAGCAGCTCGCGGAAGATGCAACTAGCCTTGAAATATAACTTCTGAATGGGCTCTCGGGCGCGGGACGAAGGTCTCCCTTCTCCCGCGCCCTGTTCTACTGCTCCCCTCGGAGACGACGAGAGTCCCTCTATCTCCCTTCGTGTCATCGGGTACTGCATCGTTTCGGTAGCTGCGAGCGCGTGTATGATATAATGAGCGCTGCGAGGTCGAAACTATGAAGGATGTGCTCGTTCGCGCGACGGCGTGCGAAGGGATGGTGCGATGCGTTGCGGCGATCACGACGCAACTTGTGGATGACGCAAGCCGACGCCATCGAGTATCGCCGACGGTCTCGGCGGCCTTGGGCCGCACATTGACGGCTGGCGTGCTCCTGGGTAGTCTTCTGAAGGACACGGAGAAGGTGACGATCCTCTTGCAATGTACAGGCCCAATTGGCGGCATCACCGTCGAAGCCGATGCACAAGGAAATGTGCGTGGGTATGCGAAGAATCCTCATGTGGATCTGCCACTCAATGAGCGAAAGAAATTCGACGTCCGCGGTGCTGTGGGCAGCGGGATGCTTTACGTCTTGCGCGAAGCCGACTATTATCGCACAGGACTCTTCCGCGATCCCTACTGCGGTTCGGTCCCCATCATCTCCGGGGAGATCGCCGAGGACGTCGCCTACTACCTGACGCAATCGGAACAGATTCCGTCGGCTGTGTCCCTGGGCGTCTTCGTCCTCCCGGATGAGGAACGACCGTTTCGCGTCGAGGCCGCCGGTGGATTTCTCATCCAGACATTCCCGGGCGTTTCCGACGAAGTCCTTCGGAATCTCGAGAGGTCTGTCCTCGCCACCCCTTACGTCACCGAGATGATCCGCCAGGGAATGGGCCCGCGCGAGATTCTGCAGACGGCACTCGGCGCTTATACCTTTGAAATCTTGGAAGAGAAAGAGGTTCGCTTTGCATGCACATGCTCACCGGAGCGGGCGCGCCGTCTTCTGGCAGCTTTGGATTCGAAGGAGCTGTGTGCGATGCTGCGGGAAGATGGCGGCGCGGAGATGACGTGCCATTTCTGCAACGCCGTGTACCATTTCAATGCGGACGACCTTCGCGCCCTGCTCTCCGAAAGCGACTCAACCGCTTAGCTCAAGCGCCAGAGATCACGCGCTGAGGTTGCTATCCCGGCGACGAACACGGTGATACTCACTCCCCCCAGGGCCAACGCCCAAGGAGCGCCGATCCACTCCGCGAGAGTTCCCATCAGCAGATTCCCGATCGGCATCATCCCCATGAACGAGAGCGTGTACATGCTCATGACGCGACCGCGCATGTGCCCGGGGACATGCGTCTGGAGGAGCGTGTTGACGACGGCGACACTGCTCACCATCGCCCATCCATCTATGAAAAGGAACAGGAGCGAGAAGGAAAAGGTGCGCGAGAGTGCGAATCCGAATGTCGCGAGGCCAAAGGCCATTGCCCCGAGCACGGCGAGCGCTCCTTTAGATCGAAAATTTCCCAAGCGCGCGAGCACGAGAGCCCCGAGGACGGCTCCCAATCCACTGGACGCCATGAGATACCCGAGCCCCGTCGCTCCACACCGAAGGATATCGCGGGCGAAGATGGGAAGAAACGTGATGTACGGAAGACCGAAGAGACTGATTGCCGCGACAATGGAGAGCAGTCGCAGAATTCGATCCTGCGTCCGAACATACGCCAAACCTTCGAGAAATCCCTCCCAGAGGGAATTCGTCGCCGGCGGTACAGACGCTTGAGGCAATCGAATTCGACGCAGGGCGAAGATGAACGCCAGGAAGCTCACCGCATTGAGATAGAAACATCCGGCTACGCCAATTGCGCCGACGGCGAATCCAGCGAGCGTCGGACCGATCACCCGCGAGAGATTGAACTGGATCGAATTCAAAGCGATCGCATTCATCAGGTCCTCGGGCTTCACCAGATCGCGGACGATGGCTTGATACGTGGGCAGTGTCAGGGCCGTCATCACTCCACTCAAGAGCGCGAGACCCGCGATATATCCAACCGTCACAAGATGCAGTTCCGTCAAGACCCCTAATCCCAGGGCCAATCCCATCAGGATCGTTTGCGTCACAAGCAAAAGCCTCCTCCGATCGAAGAGATCCGCCACGACCCCTCCCACGAGCGAAAAGACAAGGATCGGGAGCGATCCCGCGAATCCCACCAGTCCGAGCCAAAAAGGTGAGTTCGAGAGCTGCAGAACGAGCCATCCCTGCGCGACCGATTGCATCCACGTCCCAATGTTGGAGAGGAAAGAGCCCATCCAAAAGAGACGATAGTTGGGGTTGCGCAGGGCGCGAAACATCTGTCCAGCTCCTCGCGGCCTCCCCACGCTCGCTTCAACCGCAGCCTCCGCGCACTCCATGTTGACCTCCCGAAGTCACCAGCTCCCTCACAGCCAAGGTATGAAGCTCTCGCTGGTACTGTCAAGCATCTCGCTCTCTCCTCACGCCCGCGCACGATCGTCCGAAAACCTTCCGACTTGCGGCTCCCTGCGAGGGCAACTAAAATTACCCAGCGGCTTGCGGGGGACGTGCTAGGTGATACGTCACCCGGCAACCCACAAGAAAAACCCGAACCTATCTAAGGAGGAAACACAGCGATGAATCTCATAACACCGATCACACGGCGTTGGGGGAGATATGTCGGCGTGTTCGGCCTCACTCTCCTTGTGGCCATTCCGGCATGGGCTCAGACGCAAGCCAGCACGGGACAGATCGTCGGCCTCGTCGTAGACCCTCAAGGGGCGGCTGTGCCGAACGCAAAGGTCACCGTTGTGGAGACGACGACCGGATTCCGACGCGAGGTCTTCACGAATGAAGAGGGGCAGTATCGCGCCGTCCTGCTCCCAGCCGGACGCTACAGCGTGACCGTGGAGGCGGCGGGCTTCCAGGCGGAGACGCGCACGGGCATCGAGGTCAACGTGGGACGAGCGGTGGATGTGAACTTCACCCTCAAAGTGGGGACGCTGGCCGAGGTCATCGAAGTGACAGTGAGTCCCGGCGTGGAGACAACCCGATCTGAATCCGGCGCCCTCATCAACACCCGCTCTATTCGCGACTTGCCCATCAACGGACGCCGATTCCACGACTTCATTCAACTCACTCCGGCCGTTCAGGTTGAGCCTCAGCGTAATCAGCTCTCCTTCGTTGGTCAGCGCGGCATCAACAGCAACATCTCCATTGACGGTGCCGATTACAACGAACCCTTCTTCGGGGGTATTCGGGGCGGCGAGCGCTCTAACAACGCGTTCACAATTCCGCAGGAGTCCATCGCCGAGTTCCAAGTGGTGACGACAAATTACGCCGCGGAATTTGGTCGCTCGACCGGCGGACTGGTGAACGCGATCACCAAGTCCGGGACCAACGAGCTCCACGGGAGCGCCTTCTATCTGTTTCGGCACAAGGAGCTGACCGTCGAAGATGCCTTCGGGCAACTTTCGCTCGCGACGCAGCACCAATTCGGCGGTTCCATCGGAGGCCCGATCAAGCGCGACCGGCTCTTCTTCTTCGGCGCTATCGAAGACCAACAGTTCTCGACGCCGCGCCAGGTCTTCTTCCCTCGGCTCTTGGGCGTCACGCGAACGCCGGAGAATCAAGAGGCTTATGACTTCTACAAGTCCCTGGAGGTCCCCTTCACTCAAACCAACGATGCGATCACCTTCCTGGTCCGGACGGATGCTCAATTCGGCGCCAATCACCGGCTCGCGATCCGATACAATTTCAGCGACAATAACGCCGAGAATGCGAACGCCACAGGCGAGCAGATCAGCCCCTTCACCAACCGAGCGCTCAGCAACAACGGTACGGAGGGAGATCGAACGAGCACGGTCGTCGGACAGTGGAGCTCCGTCCTGACGCCTCGTTTGCTCAACGAACTGCGGGCACAGTACTCGTGGGAGAAGCGCCCGCGTACGGCCAATACTTTGGCCCCGAACGTGAACACTTTCATTGGCTCGTTCGGCACCCGCAATTTCTTGCCGACGACGCTCACGGATTGGCGCGTCCAAATCGCCGATGCCCTGACCTGGAACGTGGGTACACACAGTGTGAAGTTCGGATTCGAATGGAACCATGTCTTCGTGAATCAGCTCTTCGGCTTCAATCAAACGGGGACGTTCAACTTCAGTGGCACGAACGCAGATCTCCACTTGCGCATCCTCTCGCTCACTCCGGGAGACCCTAACGATCGTCGCTTCGATGATCGAATCGTCACCTATGTCCGGCAAATTGGGAACTTGCTCCTGGAAGCGCGAAGCAACGAGATCGCCTTTTTCGGCCAGGACAGCTGGCGCCTGCGACGCACCGTCACGCTCTACTACGGGCTCCGCTACGAAGGGCAGTTCAATCCTGAGCCGGAGGTGACCAACACGGCTCTTTACAATCTGGTGCGGAACTTCCGCTTCCCGCTCGGACAGGTGGATCCGGCGCGCATCCCGGATAACACCGATCAGGTCATGCCGCGGATTGGGATCGCCTGGGATCCGTTCGGCCAAGCGCGCACGGTCATACGCGCCAACTTCGGCATCTACTACGCGCGCACACCTCTGCTTCTGATGGCTGCCCCGATGAACAACTTCCGCTTGCCGCCCGGCGACCTCTCGATTCAACTCCCGCTCCCGGTTCCAGCTGGCAATCCGAACACGACCGTCTATCGGCAATTGCTCGCCATTGGCATCGACCTGAACAGGTTCTCACTCGATAAGCTCCCCATTATCTCACCTCAGGATGTGCAGCGGGTCGCTGCGGCTCTGGGCATCCCGGCTCCAGATCCCTTCACGGGGGCGAACCTCATCACGTGGGCGGACGACTATCGCAACCCGCGCGCTGTCCAGTGGAGCGGGGGGATCGAACATGAGCTCTTCCGCGGCTTCACGGCGGGACTCGATTTCCGGTACGTCAATACAGTGAACCTGCAGCGCACGCGAGATTACAATCTGCCGCTCCCGATCATCCGGGCCACCGATCTCAGTCGTCGTCCCTTCTTCGGCTTGCGTTCGCGTGTCCAATCCCGTCCCATTCCAACGCTTGGTGCTGTTTGGGTACGTGAATCCTCAGCTCGTTCGCTTTATCGGGGCTTCACCTTCAGCGCGAACTTGAGGCGCTCGCGCCTTCAGTTCAATGCCTTCTACACCCTCTCCTGGAACTACTCCGACGATGACAACGAGCGGAGTGCGACCGGACAGGAAGATACGGTCAATGTCTACGATCTGCGTCCGGAATATCATTACGCGCGACTGGATGCCCGCCACCTATTCGCCCTGAACACTGTAGTGACCCTTCCCTTCGGTTTCGAGGCTTCTGGCATTGTCCGAATGCGCTCGGGATGGCCGCTGAATCCCCTGACGGGGGCAGATACGAACGAGGACTTTGCCGGCAACGATCGTCCGATGGCTGCTCCTGGTGTGCTCATGAAGCGAAATTCCTTCCGAGATCGCGCTGTCCGCACTGTAGACTTGCGTCTTCTCAAGGGCTTCAACCTCTGGAACGAGACGTCGAAGCTGCAGCTCTCAGTTGAGTTCTTCAACCTCTTCAACTTCGACAATATCACCTTCGGCCGCTCCAGCCGCATCTACGGGCTGGGCATTGATCCAGCCACCGGCAATCCTCTGCCTCCCGATCCGAGGTTTCAACGGCTCCGATTGCCGGATGGGCGGTTCGATCCCGACAATATTCCGGGCACGCCGTTCCAGATGCAACTCGGCATACGCATGATCTTCTGATCCACTGAAGGGGGCGCCGTCACACGAAAGCGCTTGCATCGTGCGAACCGGCGCCCCATAATCTCTTTGAGAGAGCGGCAGTGAATTCCCGAACGATCCGCGCATGATATAATATGCTGCCTGGAGGCGGAATATGCCATTTACGGTGAAAGACTTTCGGGATCTGATCCGCATCCTGGAGAAGCACCCGGAGTGGCAGGCGGAATTGCGTCGCTTACTCCTGACCGACGAGTTGCTCGCGCTGCCGGAACTCATTCGCGAGCTGGTCAATATCCAGCGGCAAACCGCAGAACGACTGCTCGCCCTCGGGCAGCATGTTCAAGCGTTGGCCGAAGCCCAGCGGCGCACGGAGGAACGCGTCTCCAGGTTGGAGGAACAAGTCCAAGCTCTGGCCGAAGCTCAGCGCCATACGGAGGAACAGGTTCGCGCCTTAGCTGAAGCCCAGCGGCGCACGGAGGAACGCGTCTCCAGGCTGGAGGAACAGGTCCAAGCTCTGGCCGAAGCTCAGCGCCGTACGGAGGAACAGGTTCGCGCCTTAGCTGAAGCCCAGCGGCGCACGGAGGAACGCGTCTCCAGGTTGGAGGAACAAGTCCAAGCTCTGGCCGAAGCTCAGCGCCATACGGAGGAACAGGTTCGCGCCTTAGCTGAAGCCCAGCGGCGCACGGAGGAACGCGTCTCCAGGCTGGAGGAACAGGTCCAAGCCTTGGCCGAGGCGCAGCGCCGCACCGAAGAACGGGTGGCGGCATTGGCGGAACAGGTCCAAGCCCTGGCCGAAGCTCAGCGGCACACGGAGGAGCGGGTCTCTAGGCTGGAGGAACAGGTCCAAGCCTTGGCCGAGGCGCAGCGCCGCACGGAGGAGCAGGTCCGCGCCTTAGCTGAAGCCCAGCGGCATACGGAAGAGCAAATTCGAGCCATGGTCGAAGTCCAACGCCGCATGGAAGAGAGAGTCCAAACATTGGCGGATAAGTTGGGCGACGTCCAAGGCCAGGTCTTAGAGTGGCACTACCGGGAACATGCTCCCGCGTACTTCGATGATCTCCTACGCCGGATTCACGTGCTTTCGACGCAAGAACTGGCGCATCTGCTGGATGAACCGCTCGCGAAGGGAGTGATCTCACGCGCGGAGCGCAAGGACATGCTCATGAGTGATGTCGTCCTTCGCGGGCGGCGATGGGCTGATGGTGCGGAGGCATACCTTATCGCAGAGATCTCAGTAGGGATTGGAGAGGATGACGTGGAACGAGCGGTGAGACGAGCTGAACTGCTTGAGCGAGCGCTCGAACGTCCGGTCATCGCCGCCGTGGCGGGTCGAGGGATCACCCCACAGGCGAGCATTCTCGCGCGCGAACGTGGCGTGTGGCGCGTCCTGGATGGCACTCCAATTGCTCCAGAGGAGTGAGAGAAGGACAGGTACGTCAGCGCGCTCCCCTCAATTCGAGTCATCGTGAATGGTTGCTCTGCCCTGTTCTCACAGCCCGATAGGCGCGTAAGATCTCCAGCGTTCGATCAATCGGGAGAGCTTCAACGATGCGCCCTTCCCGTCCGCGCATCGTTGTCGCGCGAAAGAGCGAATTGTAAATGGCCTCCTCCGTCGCTTCGATAACGGCGAGGAAAAGGGGTGAGAGCGCGTCACCGCGGAGGGTCGTGAACGTTCGTTCTCGTTCGGATCCCGCCCGGATTCGAACAGCTTCTGCCGTGCTGAAGGCGATCACGTAATCACCGCTGCCATGGGCCATTACAGACCCTGTTCTCGCCAATCCGAATAAAGCGCGCATAGCGAGGCGTCGAAGCCCTTGCGCATCCAAAGGCGCATCCGTTGCTACAACGATGATGACCGATCCCCCCTCCTCGCCCTCGCGGGTACGTCCTTCCAGGACCTCTCGAAGATAATACCGCCCTAACTCTCGCCCCACCGGTGCGCCTTGGATTGTAAGGATCCCGCCGAAATTCGTCTGCACGAGGACGCCTACGGTATATCCGCCCAATTGAGGGGGGAGCACGCGCGAGGCCGTCCCAATCCCTCCCTTGAACCCGAATGCCACCGTGCCCGTTCCCGCGCCGACGCATCCCTCCTCGACAGGACCACCTGTGGCTGCGCGCACCGCCGCAAGGACATCCTCCCGTGAAACATGACGACCGCGAATGTCGTTCAAGAAACCGTCGTTTGTCTCCGCGACAATGGGGTTCACCGAGCGCACGTCTTCGTTCCCCGGCAAAGAGAGCACGTAGTCCAGAAGCGCATCAGCAGCACGCGGTACGCTCAATGTGTTCGTGAGGACGATCGGCGTCTCGATCTCGCCGAGCTCAGCGACCTGCGTCGAACCCATCAGCTTCCCGAATCCATTTCCCACGACGATAGCCGCAGGCACCTTCTCGCGAAAGATATTCCCCTCATGAGGAAGAATGGCCGTTACCCCTGTACGCACATCCTCCCCGCGAATGAGCGTGACATGGCCGACGCGAACCCCAGCCACATCGGTGATGGCGTTCCACCGCCCCGGCGGGAGCACGCCCACAGTGATCCCGACATCACGCGCCCGAGGCCGCATTTCTCTCGCCGAAGCTCCCTGCTGGGCCCCCTCAAAGAGAGTCCCAAAGAGCATCGTACCTATGACGAGAAGCCATAGTTCCACAGTCCATCCCTCCTTCGAGAAATATTTCGGCAACGCGTCACATGCTCAAAAAGGTGAATAGGGCTCGAAGAATCGGCGTCCGGCCGCCGTATGCGGGCCGAAACTTCCGATCCCATTGAGAACGAGGGCGACGGCGAAACGATTCTCGTTCCGCACGCCCACCTTGAAGGTCGTGTTCTGGAAGAGCACACTGCAACAAGCGAACCCATAGCCGACGCGCACCGAGGAAGAGATCAAACGCCCGGACGAGAAGCGATCGCCGACGTCTCGATCCGTGAAATCGTAGAGCACGTCAACTCCGAAGAAGAACCCGCGTGTTGGGCGCCCCACGGCGACAAAGGCCTGATAGAGATTCCCAGAGAACGTCCCGGGCTCGAAACGTCCCTCCCCGAGGGCTATTTGCTTCGTCCAATACCACGTGTGCGCGAAGGCGACAACCTCTCGCTTGACTCCCGCCGTCATCCCGAACGCGCGGATCGTGCTCTTCGCCGGATCGTAATCGAAGCGCACATCGGCAAAGAGCGAGGAGAGCGGGCGCACGCGCGCGCTCACGCGAAGGGGCGAGAACCGACGCGCGCGTCCGCCGAAAGAGAACCCCGAGAGCGTGTAGATCGGAAGGAGCTGATTCCGCTGATCGGGCTGGAGCGCCCCGCCGAATCGAGGATCGAAGAAGTATTTTTGCGCGATGCGGATGGAGAGCCACTCGGGGGCTTCTTCCGTCCCCCAAGAGGCGTCCGATTGTCCGTGTTCTGCGGGCGACGGCACTCCGCGCCAGTCCCCTCGAATCCGCAGAAAGCGATGTCCGATCGCGTATTCGATCTCGTGCGTATCCGCGACAGCGTCCCGCTCATCCACGCGGATCGCTCGCACCGCTTCATCTCCGATCCCTGCGATGCGCCGATAGGTGACGGTGGATTCCACGAGGTGTCGAAACCAGGGACGCCCATCGCGATGCCGAAAGATGCGCTCCAGCGTCGGCAGCTCTATGTTCACGCTCATATCCACATATTGCCGCATCCAGCTCCGTCCCAGAATGTGCGTTCGATCTCGCGGATCAGCGCTCTCGGAATAAGACGTCACTCGAAGCGCCACTTCCGGGGTCACCGCCACCCCTCCGGCCGAAAAGAGAGGGAACGTGAACCGAGGATGCCCGTCGAAGCGTTGGACGAGAGACGGCGTTCGAAACGTCGGCTCCTTGCGCGCGATCCCTTCGATGGCCGCGTCAAAAGAGACATACACCGGAACCCCGGAGAAGAGCCGCTGTGGGCGCCCAGAGAGCGCAAACGAAGGGAGTTGACGGAGTGTGACCAGAGCCGTCGGCAAGGCGAGATCGCGCGAGAGAAGGAGGAGACCGAAGCTATACGCGCCGAAATTGTTCGAGAGCGCGATTTGAATACGTTCCTCCGGAGAAACAGCCTGTTGAAAATTATCCGAGAAGACCTGTCGGAAAGCGAGATTGCTGGTGAGGCTCACAGTGGCCGTCCCGACGAATCCGCGAGGAAGGTATTGCACAGCTTGCAGGTAATACGCGCTCCCCCCTTGATTCGGTCCTGGAGGCCCAAAGAGCCGATCCTGCACGATAAAGAACCCCGTCTCCAGGAAGGAATCCTCGCGCGTTCGCCATCGCATGTCGGCTCCGTAACCCAATCCCCGTGCGCTGAAGATATGGAGTCGCGGCGTGATATCGGCACTGCGCCCCAAGGTCTGGTAGTACGGGATCGTGAGAGAAATCCCCTTCACGCTGGAGTTGCTGAAGCCCGGGAGGAGAAAACCCGATTTCCGAATCCGCTTGCTGATCGGGATCGAGGCATACGGCACGGCGAGTATCGGGATCCCCTTCACGCGAAAGGCGGGCCAATGAAGTGAGACCCTCCGGTCCACCCGCAGCGTCATGCGGCGCGTTGTGAAACTCCATATCGGCGCGCTCTCTTCGCATGATGTGATCCGTCCGCGCGAGATGACGAACGTTTCGGGAGCAATCCGATCCACCCGAGCGGCCTCGACATAAAGCCTCGTTCCATCCGGCGTTCGATCGGTGACCCCCCGAACGTCCCACACTGTCCCTTGGCCCGTCCGAAAGTTGAACCAGGCCCGACGTCCTGTGAAGCGGTATCCTTCAGACGCGAAGACCACGTGGCCAATTGCCTCCGCATCCTCAGTCGCCTCATGGTAGACCACGCGGTCGGCTCGCAGGCGAAGAGTCTCATATCGGATCTCTACGTTCCCCTCATAAACCACGCGCGCACCATCGCGCGAGAGGCGATCGGCTTCGATCTCGACCCGCAAAGTCTGAAGGGAGCGCTCGTAGTGAAGGCGCGCCGGGATACGAGGGAACGCCTGACCCGACGATTTCTCCCTCTCCTCCCAAGAAAAGGCGAGAACATGCGCCGACGCGCTTATCAAGATCACGATCCCGAGCACTCCGAGGGTGACAGCGATCGCCCTCATGAGAGAAGAGGAGCCCAATAAAAGATCGGGAGGCTCACACCAATCCTTCTGCGAGCGAGAGGTGATGCCGTTGGATCACCACGCGCGCCTGATACTCAATGGCCTCGAGCAGCAGGATCACGCGCTCGCGATCATCCAGCTCGCGCTCGAAGATGCCCGTGAGCCCGCGCAACGGCCCTTCGCGAACGAGGACGCGGTCGCCGGGCCGCAGAGAGCGATCCTCCAAGCGAACGTATCCGTCCGGCCCAATACGCGATCGGATCTCTTGGATGATTATCTCATCCACCGGAAGGGGGACATCGCCACAACTGACGACGCGCAAGACCCCGCGAGCGTATCGAATGAGATGGAGATACGTGGCCGGGCAAAATCGCGCGAAGAGGTATCCCGGAAAGAGCGGTTTGACCACGCCGCGCGGGACCCCACATACCATCCGCTCCTGCTTGACCTTTGGGAGGAAGACCTCCAGATCGAGGCGAGCAATGTTCATCGCCGCCACCTCTTCCCGATGTGGCTTCGCATGAACGGCGAACCAGTGAGTCTCTCGATAAAAATCCATCATACCCTCGCCCTGTGATTTCCCGAAGTTCCGGTCAGCTCACTAAGCATAGCCGCTCAGGAGAGGGTGTCAAGAGAACGCCCGCTCTCATCACGAGAACGAGTCCCCCCGAGCAGCCGCCAGACGTGGCGCGGACCGACCCCGTCGCTCCTCGATGAGATGCGCGCAGTGCAAGACGGCCGTCATCTGAGCACCGAAGAGCATAATGAGACTCGAAATGTAAATCCATGTCAGCGTCGCGACGACAGCCGCGATGGATCCATAGAGCTGGTCGTAGGGGAACTTCACCAGGCTCCAGGCGAAGAGATACTTGGCGACCTCCCACGCCAGCCCCGCAACGAGAGCTCCCGGCAAGGCTTCGATGACTGTCACCCTCGTGTTGGGCATGACCTTGTACACCAAGAGGAAGAGGACAACGGTCAGCACCAGACCGACGGTCCCGAAGACCACCTGCCAGAAATAACCATCGAGGACGAGAGCAGCTCCGACCACCGGCGACGACAAGCCGCTCGTCTCCGATTGCAAGAAGGTCAACCACCCCGTCGTCAGCGCCGAGAGCACCATGAGCATTCCCACGACGATGAGCATCGCGAGCGTCAGCAACCGTCCCCGCACGAAAGACCGACATGGCGTGCGCCAGACGCGATTGATCGCCTTCTCGATGATCGTGAACGCCCACGAGGCAACCCACAAGATGATGGCGAGACAGGTGAACATCTGGCCGCGCGAAAGAGCGGGAAAGGAGCTGAGATGCCCCTCCACGACCTCACGCGATGCCGGCAGGAACGCAAGAATGACCTCGATCGCCCGCAGGTTGATCTCACGAAACGTCGGATACTCTCGGCTCAGCGCGAACAGAAGCAGGAGGAACGGATACAAGCCGAGCATGGCGAAATAGGAGATAGCGGCGGCTGAGGTCGGAAGCTCGTTCGAGAAGAAGTGAGAGAACGTGCTGGCTAGAATCGCCCGTTTCGGCACCCCATTTCGCAATGTCGCAAAAGGCACCTGAGCCATCGGCGACGATTCCCCTCCTGATCTTTGGCCGCGCTCGCTGAAAGGCGGGTTAATTATAGCACAAAGGAGGGGGACGCAAGGGGGGAATTTTCCCGTCCGCCTTAGCTTCTTCCCTTCCGGAGACGCGTCCTCCTTCCGCCCGTGAAGGTCCGCAGGAGCCTGTGCTACACTACGGGAGGCGATGAAGGATGTGGCTCGAGAGATCTTTCAGCAGACGCTCGCGCGCATTGATGTGCGCACGGTGATGCGCGCGCACATGGAGCTTGCGGGGGATCGCCTCGTGCTCTGTGGCGAAACGTTCGATCTCCGCGCCTACACGCGCATCTACGTGATCGCCTTCGGCAAGGCAGCACTGGCCATGGCCAGCGCTGTCCACGAAGAGTTAGGGCCGCGCATCACGTCCGGGATCGTCGTCACCAACATCCTTCCCCCTCACCATGAACTGCGCACCGCGTCGAGCTTCCTCGTGATCGAGGGCGGACATCCCCTTCCCAGCCAAGGAAGCCTGGAGGGAGCCGAACGGATCATGGAGTTGCTGCGATGGGCCGATGAGCATACGCTCGTCATCTTCCTCGTCTCCGGAGGCGGATCGGCCGTGGTCGAGAAGCCGATCGAGGAATCCATCACCGTAGAGGATCTGCAGCAGCTCAATCGCCTCCTAGTCACCAGCGGAGCAACCATCGCCGAAATCAACGCCGTCCGAAAGCACCTCTCGGCCATCAAGGGCGGACGCCTGGCTGCTGTCGCCTCTCCGGCGCGACAGGTGACGCTCTACATCTCCGATGTGAACCCGGGCGACCTCTCCTCCATCGCATCGAACCCAACGGGTCCGGATGAGACGACATTGAGGGACTTCTACGACGTGATCGAACGGTATGATCTCCTGCCGCGCCTTCCTGAGCGCATCGCTCGTCTCATTCGAGAGCGTCGCGTGAGTGAGACGCCGAAGCCGGGCGATCCCATCTTCTCGAGAAGCAGCTACCATCTGCTCATGGACAATCAAACGGCCCTTCGGACGGCTGCCGATCGGGCGGCAGCACTCGGATGCCGAGTGCACACGGATTTCGAACCCTACGAGGGATACTACCGCGATGTCGCCGATCATCTGCTCGCTCAACTCGTCTCTCTGCGCGACGCCCATGCGAAGGAAACGGTTTGCCTCATCGCCGGTGGCGAGGTGAGCTGTCCCGTTCGCGGATCGGGGATCGGGGGACGCAATCAAGAATTCGTCCTCTATGCGGCGCTTCGGCTCCCCCATTTGGCTGACGGCGGCGAGATGGTCGTGCTGAGCGCCGGGACCGACGGGATCGATGGCATCAGCCCGGCTGCTGGCGCTGTCGCTGATACGCAGACCGTCGTCCGCGCTCGCGCTCTTGGTCTTGATCCCGAACGCTTCCTCGCGGAGAACGACTCCTATACATTCTTCCACCGCTTGGGCGATACTCTGGTCACCGGCCCGACGGGGAACAACGTGCGCGATCTGCGCATTCTCCTCGCGCGCCGGCCTGCGTGACTCCCTGACCTTCAGGCCCGCCGCCTCTCACGCCCACGACTTCGCGGCTCGCTTGGAGACTCTCTGAGCTCGTCCTCCCCGCGCGCTCGTCGAGAGCCGTCGCCGATGGCCGTTGCGCTCCTTCTCCGGCCGATCTGCGAAGATGTGCTGCAAGACCTCACCAATCGTCTCGACCGGGAGGAACGTCACATCCGCCCGCACCTCTGGGGGCAAGTCGTCCAGCTCCTGAAGATTCGGTTTCGGGAGGATGACCGTCTTGATGCCGGCGCGACGTGCCGCCAAGACTTTCTCCTTCAACCCCCCGATGGGGAGGACGAGGCCCGAGAGTGTGATCTCCCCCGTCATCGCCACATCGGCGCGCACAGGCCGTTTCAAATAGAGCGAGGCTAAAGCCGCGACCATCGTCGCGCCGGCCGAAGGACCATCTTTGGGTACGGCGCCCGCCGGGACGTGCAGATGCACACCGTTCTTCTCGAAGAGTGAGAGCGGGATGCCCAATTCTCGCGCGTGCGCCCAGAGATAGCTCTGCGCTGCCCGCGCTGACTCCTGCATGACTTCGCCGAGCTGCCCGGTGAGCGTGAGCCCCTTCCCGCCCGGCAACAACGTCGCTTCGACGTAGATGACCTCGCCCCCCGTCTCCGTCCACGCCAATCCCGGGGCGACGCCCGGGGGAAGCACCTTTCGCGCCTGTTCGGAGAAGAACTTTTCTGGACCGAGATACTCCCTTACCTCCGCCATATCCACGCAGACGGAGGTCGCCTTCCCTTCGGCGACTCTCCGCGCCACCTTGCGAGCGATCTGTCCGATGGAGCGCTCGAGCTGGCGCACGCCCGCTTCGCGCGTGTATCGGGAGATGATGTGCCGCAACGCTTCGTCTGTGAGCGTCAACTGCTCCGGCTGCAACCCGTTCTCCGCGATCTGCCGGGGCAACAAGAACCGGCGCGCGATCTCAAACTTCTGCTCCTCACTGTAGCCGGGCAGTGGGATAACCTCCATGCGATCTCGCAAAGCAGGGGGGACAGTCACAAGCGTATTCGCCGTGCAGATGAAGAAGACACGCGAGAGGTCAAAGGGCAGATCCAGGTAGTGATCGCGAAACGTGTGATTCTGCTGCGGATCGAGCACTTCGAGCAGCGCTGCCGCCGGATCTCCCCGAAAGTCCACGCCCAGCTTGTCCACCTCATCGAGCATGAGGACGGGATTATTCGTCCCCGCACGACGCAACGCCTGGATGATGCGCCCAGGCAATGCTCCGACGTACGTCCGACGATGCCCGCGCAATTCCGCCTCATCGCGAACGCCGCCCAGGCTCATGCGCTCGAATCTCCGCCCGAGCGCACGGGCAATGGATTGTCCCAAGCTCGTCTTCCCCACACCCGGCGGGCCGACAAAGCAGAGGATGGGACTTTTGGCCCCCGGCTTGAGCTTGAGAACGGCCAGGAATTCCAGGATCCGATCCTTCACCTCCTCCAGGTCATAATGGTCCTCGTCCAAGATGGACCGCGCATGCTCCAGATCGAGATTATCCTCCGTGCTCTTGCGCCAGGGCAGCTCCAGAATCCACTCCAGATAGGTTCGGATGACGTGATAATCGGGGGCCGTCGCCGGCAATCGTTCCATGCGTCGCAGCTCGCGCTCGGCCTCCGCGCGCACGTCGTCGGGGAGATCAGCCGCCTCCAAGCGCTCGCGCAGGAGAGCGGCTTCGGCCATCTCCGGCTCTTCCTCGCCCAACTCCCGTTGGATCGCTTTCAACTGCTGACGCAGGAAGTACTCCCGCTGCGCGCGATCCATCTCCGCTTGAGCTTCCCCGGCCACCTTCCGCCGAAGCTCCAAGATCTCGATCTCACGGGTGAGATACCGGTGGATCAAGCGCAACAGCTCCCGACGCGTCGGCGCCTCCAAAAGCGCCTGCTCCTTCTCCACGTCGAGGTTCAGAAGCGCCGCCAGCGTGAAGGACAGACGGACCGGATCATCCGTCGAGGCCGTGAGAGCCGTCGCCACTTCCTGCGGCACGTTCGGCAGCAGGTTCAGCCCTCGTTGAAGGAGATCGAGGATGTTCCGATGCAAGGCTTCGATTTCGACACTCTCCTCCTCGGGCAACTCCAAGACTTCCACGCGGGCCGCCAGATACCGATCGGTTCGACGATATTCCACCACCCGCACCCGCTCCATCCCCTGAACGAGAATCTGAATCGTATCTTCGGACGTGCGCAACATCTTCTTGACGACGACCAGCGTGCCAACCGTGTAGAGATCCTCAGGCGTCGGTTCGTCCTCCACCGGACGCCGCTGGGCCACCGTGACGAGCCAACGCTCCTCTGTCGCCACCGCCACCTCGACAGCTGCCACCGAACGACGCCGTCCCACAACCAGTGGAACCGGCAAGAAGGGGAAGACCACCGTGTTACGCAGCGGCAGGACGGGAAGCTCCAGGATCTTTCGATCAGAGGTCGGCGCTCCTTCCGCGAACGTCGCGCTGTTGAGGTCCTTTACCACAATCTCCTCCTTTCACCCTCCCTCGCACACGAGGCGAATGATGAGCAATCCATTGAGATAATCGGTCTCGATGCGCCGCGGATTGACGATGCGAGGGAAGGAGACGACGCGCTCGAACCGACTGTAGACCAGCTCCATCTGATAGCACTCCAGGCACTCCCCAAGCTCCATATCGCGGCGCACGCCCCGAATGCGGAGATCGGCTCCATCGAGCCGGATCTCCACATCCTCCAAGTTGACGCCCGCCAGCTCGACTTTCACTAACCAACCGTAGGGCGTCCGATAGACGTCGGCGGCGGGGATCCACGCCATCTCCGGCGCGCCCTCACCACGCATGAGCAACCAGAGCAGATCTCTTCGCTCCGCCATGACGTCCGCTCTCCCCCTCCGAAACTCACACGGCGCGAACCACGACGACGGTCAGATCATCGGATCGAGCGTCGGCCTCCGCGTGCTGTCGCACGTCTTCAATTATAGCCTCGCAGAGCTCCGCCGCAGAATGTCGGAGATTGCGCCGAACCACTTGCTCAAGCCGATGCACGCCATAGGGCTCTCCCTCGGCGCTCTCGGCCTCGGTGACCCCATCCGTGTAGAGGATGAGGCTATCCCCGGGGAGGAAATAGACGATATCCTCCGAGAACGTCGCCGTCTTCAAGATGCCGAGGGGAATCCCCCCAGTCGACAGGAGCTTCACCGGCTCTCCCTCGCGAATGAGGAGAGGCGGATTGTGCCCCGCATTGAGATAGAACATCCGCCGGCCCTCCGCATCCAACTCGCCATAGAACGCCGTGACGAAATGGCGATCGCGCGTGATCTCCAGCAGAAGACGATTCAATCGCGAGAACACGGCGCGCAACGCGAAATCGTTCCCCAAGAGCGCATGCAAGGAGGCTCGAAAGGTCGCCATGATGAGCGCGGCCGGAACCCCTTTGCCCGAGACATCCGCGATCACCACGCCCAGCCGTCCATCGGCCACATCAATGAAGTCATAGTAATCGCCACCAACCTCGGCCGAGGGGATCATGCGACCGAAGATCTCAAAATGCGTCACCGTGGGAGCTTGACTGGGCATGAGCGCCTCCATGACCTGCCGCGCGATTCGCAATTCGCTCTCCAGGCGCCGCTTCTCGAGCATCTCCTGATGGAGATGGGCCTTCTCGATGGCGATGGCGACCACGTTCGCGAAGAGCATGAGCAGCTCCAGATCCGCCTCGTTGTATGCGTTCGGCTTGTCGGACTCCAGGTTGATCACACCGATTGTCTTCCCCCCGCTGCCGATCAAAGGAGCCGCCAGCTCCGAACGCGTCTCCGCGCGCACCTGAACGTAATAGGGATCCATTGTGACATCGGGGACGACGCGGCCCCGACTCGTGTGCAAAACATGTCCCACAATCCCCTCGCAACAGTGAAGCGGACTGGCGTGCGCAAGGCTCTCGGGATACCCGACCGTCTCGTATCCGTGCAAGAGCCCGGTTGAGGGATCGAAGATGAAGACGCCCGCCGCATCGTATGGAATGAGCTGCTTCACCGCGCGTAAAATCCCCTGTAAGATCTCGCTGAGATCGAGCGAGATGCTCACGAGCCGAAAAGTGTGGATCAACGTGTGCCATCGCTCTTCGGCAAGCGGAGACGACACCGTCCTCTGCTCGCGTTTCTCCATAGCACGCTCCATCTGCCCCACTGCTCACCAGGAGAAGCGCCGCGGGCGAAGGTATGCGCGGCGCTTGAAGAAGTGCACCAAGGCGGCGCCGGAGACGAATCCCCCGATGTGCGCCCACCAGGCGACGCCACCCGTCTGCGCCGATTCGACGCCCAGGCTCAACGTCCCGTAGAAGAATTGCTGCACAAACCAGAAGCCGAGGAAGAAGAAGGCCGGGATCTCGATGAAATGCAGGAAGATCCAGATCGGGACGAGCGTCACCACGCGTGCGCCCGGATAGAGCATGAAATAAGCGCCGAGCACGCCGCTGATCGCTCCGCTGGCGCCCAAGCTTGGAACATGCGAATTCGCGTTGGTCACCACATGCGCCGCTGTCGCCAACACTCCGCACAGGAGATAGAAGATCAGGAATCGAAAGTGACCCATTCGATCCTCAACGTTGTCCCCGAAGATCCAGAGATAGAGCATGTTCCCCCCCAGATGCAACCATCCGCCATGCAGGAACATCGCTGTGAAGATCGGGAGGATCAGCTCCGTCATGTCGTACTCCCGAACGGCTCCCCACCACTCCCCGTATCGGCTCGTGAAATACTTGGCGGGAACGACGGCATACGCATAAAAAAATCGCTGCAGCTCCGCTGGCCCAAGGAGCAGTTCATAAAAGAACGCGAGGACATTGAGGACGATGAGGACAACAGTGACGATGGGATAGCTTCGAGATGGGATGTCATCGCGAATTGGTATCATGGCTCACACCATCTCATGCGGACTCCAGCCGCATACCTTCACGGAGATGGACGCGCGCCCGTTCGTCGCTGTGCGTCCTGTTCATGGCCTCCCCGCAGGTCAAAGAGAGATCATAGCCGCATGCGCTCGCTTCGTGCAAGGCAAAGGCTTCGGGACCGGCGTACCGTTCTGCAGAACTTACCCACGTATCCCAAGGGGGATACGTGGCGTCTGCTTCCTGCTTCATCGAGCCATGTCTCGGAGACCGAGCACTTGTGCCCGTTCCGCCGACAGAGGACTCTCCACAGGCCCGTTGGTTCCGACCGAACTGGCCGTACCATGCCAGGTTCCTCGCCGCGTTCTCGTCGCGGTCCAGGACAAGACCGCACGAGCCGCACCGAAACACCCGGCAAGAAAGACTCAAACGCGGGCCCACATTCCCACACCCGGAACACCGCCGCGTGGATGGAAAATACCTCGGGGCGATCACAAGCTCCGAGCCGTACCACGCCGTCTTGTAGCGCAACTGGCGGATCACCTCCCCCCACCCCACGTCCGCAATGCTCCTCGACAGATACCTGTTTCGCATCATCTTCCGCACCGACAGATCCTCCACGACGATCACTGACTTGGTTTTCGCCAGCATCGTCGTGAACTTGTGGATCGCATCCATGCGGATGTTCCGGATCTTTCGGTACAACCGCGCCAGCAGAATCGCGCTCTTCTGGCGATGGCGAGATCCTTATGTTTCGCCAAAAGCGTCCGCTGCGCGTCGCTCGGATCCAGCTCGTACCGAAAGGCCTGCTGCACAATCATCTCGCCACCACCTCACGGCGTCTTGGCCGTCCCCTGCCCTGTGCACGTGCCCCATCGGCCAATTTCAGGGTACTCTCTGGCCATATGGGGTATAAAACAAATCAGCAGTTGGCAACCCTAAAGAGAACCCGCGCAAAGGAACGGCCGCCTATGAATGAGCGTAGACGGTAGGATCGGCAATGCCGGCTTGCGCGAAGGCGTGTCGTCGCTCCGCGCATTTGCTGCACTGCCCACAGTGGCGTAGTCCCACGGGCGCGATGCAGGAGAATGTCAGCTCCAGCGGCAGATGGTGCCCTCGGGCGATGATCTCCGACTTGGACAATCCCCGATAGGGGGCGAGGATCGTGATTCGATGTGCCAAGCCGTGACTCAGCGTCCGTTCCATCGCCGAGAGGAACAGGGGCGTGGCATCCGGGAAGGGATTTCCCTCGAGCACGGCCAGGGCGATCGTCGAGATGTCCCGCAGCGCGCAAAAGATGGCCGCTTTGGAGAGTAACAGAATGTTACGCCCGGGCAGATACACGGAATCCCACGCGGCTTCAGCTCCCGGAACGCCCTCCCCCGTCACACTCCAATGCTGCTCGTAGACATCTTCGATGGGGAGAGTGAGCACCGTGAGCGGACGCAAGCGCCCATCGCGCAAGCGATCCAGGAACTGACGCAGCCAATGCAGCTCGACCTCCTCCCACCGAAGCCCACTTCGAATATAGACGGGAAAGACGCGCGCGTAGCGGGACAGCATTTCCGCTGCGAGGACGGCGCTATCCACTCCGCCGCTTGTGAGGACGCATACGGCCGCTGACGACTCGGTCACGGATCGCCTCCTTATGGGGTCCCCCCCGCGGGGCGCCTTGTGGAATCGCTCGGGATCTACGGTGAGCCTTCCTCAAGGGTAACAACGCTCCACTCCGGCTTCAAATATCGAGGTTCCTTACATCGAGAGCGTGCTCTTCGATGAACTTGCGCCGCGGCTCAACGGCATCTCCCATGAGGATGGTGAAGATCTCGTCCGTCTCCACAGCATCTTCGATGCGCACCTGGATGAGCGTTCGGCGCTCGGGATCCATAGTCGTCTCCCAGAGTTGATCCGGATTCATCTCGCCCAGCCCCTTGTAGCGTTGAATCGTTAAGTCTTTCTTCGCGATGGCGAGCACGCGCTCGAGCAACTCCTCGCGCGAAGAGACTTCGGTCCGCGCCCCGTTCTCGAGGATCGTATAGGGCGGGATCATGAGATCGCCCAGCTCGCGATACAGGTTGAGGGCTTTTTGAAACTCCACATGTGTCGCCAACTCCCAATCGAAGAGTGCCCGGCCGTTGGGCCCGTCGCCGATCGTCACGCTGAAGAGGCCATGCTCCTCGTCCTCGACGAGATCCGTCCAATATCCGGCCTCGGCGAGCCGTCTCTCCACCCGAGCGAGCCGATCGCGGTCGGAGAAGAGCTGATGCAAGGTCGTGCCGGAGGTGAGGACGCCGCGCTTGCCAACGAGCGCCGCCAAGAGAGTTTCGGCGAGCCGCCGATCGTGCAACCGACGTTCGAGCTTCTCGAAATAGGCCTTGAACTCGACCAGGCGCTCCAGCATGCGCGCCAGTTCGCGCCCGGCGATCGTCCGCTTCCCTCCCACGACAAGCGTGATCTCCTCAGCGGCTTTGCGCATGAGATAGCTCGTCATCTCCCGCTCATCTCGCACATACCGTTCGGTCTTGCCGTGCTTCACCTTGTAGAGCGGGGGTTGAGCAATATAGAGATGTCCGCGCTCGATCAGCTCCGGCATCTGACGGTAGAAAAACGTCAGCAGGAGCGTGCGAATATGGCTCCCATCTACATCGGCATCGGTCATGATAATGATCCGGTGATAGCGCAGCTTCGAGATATCGAAGTCGTCCTTGCCGATGCCTGTGCCGAGGGCCGTGATGAGCGCGCGGATCTCTCCATGACTGAGCATCTTATCGAAGCGCGCCTTCTCGACGTTCAGGATCTTCCCTTTGAGCGGCAGAATCGCTTGAAACCGCCGATCGCGCCCCATCTTCGCCGATCCGCCAGCGCTATCTCCCTCGACGATGAAGAGCTCGCACAGGGCCGGGTCCTTCTCTTGACAATCGGCGAGCTTGCCGGGCAACCCGCTCTGCGCATCCAAGGCGCTCTTGCGACGAGTGAGATCGCGCGCGCGTCGGGCCGCCTCCCGTGCACGCGCCGCCTCCACCGCCTTCGTCAAGATCGCCTTGGCGACCTTCGGATTCCGTTCGAAATAGAGACTCAATTGCTCGGAGACGAAGGATTGGACGATGCCGGAGATGGGATTGAGCAGCTCGCGCTTCTCGTTCCCCTTGAATTGCGGCTGCGGGATCTTGACACTGATGACCGCCACCAACCCCTCGCGCACGTCCTCGCCCGTCAGGTTCTCCTTGAGATCTTTCATCAATCCCATCGCCTGCGCATACTGGTTGAGGGTTCGCGTCAGAGCTGTTCGAAACCCGGTCAGATGAGTCCCCCCATCCACGGTGTTGATGTTGTTCGCGAAGGAGAAGACCGTCTCCGTGTACGTGTCATTGTACTGCAGCGCGACCTCGATCGTGAGATCATCCTTCTGCGTCTCGAAAAAGAGGACGTCGGGATGGAGCACGTTCTTGTTCTTATTGAGGTGACGGACGAATTCGGCGATCCCCCCCTCGTAGCGAAACTCACTCCGGCGCTCCGGCGTCGTCCGCTCATCGGTGAGCGTGATGAGGACGCCCTTATTCAGAAACGCCTTCTCGCGGAGTCGCTGGGCGAGCAGCTCGAAGCTGAATTCGGTCGTCTCGAAGATCTCCGGATCGGGCTTGAAGGTGATCTTCGTCCCGCGCCGACGGGTGACGCCCGTTTTGCGCAAGGGCCCCTTGGGCACTCCTCGCTCGTACTCTTGCTCGTAGACGCCTCCGTCGCGCCAAATCTCCAGCCGCAACCACTCCGAGAGGAAGTTCACGCAACTGACGCCGACGCCGTGCACGCCTCCGGAAACCTTATAGGCGTTGGCATCGAACTTCCCCCCCGCGTGCAATTCCGTCATGACGACTTCGGCCGCCGAGCGCCCCTTCTTGTCCGTCGGATGCCGATCCACGGGAATCCCGCGCCCGTTGTCCACCACCGTGATCGAGTTATCCATGTGGATGATGACATCCACGCGATCGCAATAGCCGACCAGCGCCTCATCAATCGAGTTGTCCACGACTTCGAAGACCAGATGGTGGAGGCCGATCTCGTTCGTCGGCCCGATGTACATGTGGGGGCGCTTGCGAACGGCTTCTCGCCCCTCGAGCATGGTGATCGAGCGGGCCGTATAGTCCGATCCGTCCGAAGCAGAAGGAGGTGTCGCTGTCAGCGCCTCCGCACTCTTCTGTCCTCTCGTCATCACGTCTCGCTTCGCCTTCGCCATAGCAGTCAACTCCTCATGGGAAAATCATCGCTTGTGCGTGCTCACGCCACGCTCTCGCGTCACGAAGAGGAAGCAGGGAAGATGCGCCCGGCTTCGATGCGAAAGCGAGCCGCTCGCCACGGGCTCGCCTCGATGATCTCTGGCTTCGAGGTTGTGAGGAAGCACTGCGCACGACCTTGCAGATACGCCAATACGCGCACGATGCGTCGCCGATCCAACTCCGCATCCACGTCATCCAAGAGAAACACGGCTTGATCTTCAAAAGCAGAATTATAGATGGAGACTTGCGCTAAATCAAGCGCAATCAGGGCGCTACGTTGCTGACCGAGGCTCCCGTAATGCCGCAGACTCTGCCCATCCATGGTGATCTCCAACTCATCTCGATGCGGCCCCACCAAGGCGTGACCGATGGCCAGCTCGGCCGAGAGCCGCACGCGCAAGCGTTCGGCCAAGAGGGCTTCATACTCGCTCACCTCGTCGTGAGCGGCAAGCGAAGAGATGTAGCGGAGGGAGATCCGTTCCGAGCCAAAGAGGCCAGCAGGCACATGCGCCTGCAACTGCTCCACGTAGCGTGTGCGCGCTCGATGGATAAGCCCCCCATAGCGGACGAGATGTTCGTTCCACGCCTCGATCTCCTCGACGAACCGATGCGGATCATCGCTCTCGGCAGCGAGCTTCAGCAAGCGATTCTTCTGCGCGAGGACTCGATGATACTGCTCCAACGTACGCGCATATTTGGGATCGAGACTGAGGATGCCTTCGTCCAGAAAATGGCGCCGATGCTCCGGCTCCCCGCGAATGATGTCCATCCGCTCAAGGGAGCAGACGAACACGGCTAAATGACCGAGATACTCCGAGAGCGTTTTCCGCTTCCCATTGATGTAAAGGGCGCGCGATCGCGGGCTCACCTGTACGGCTAACTCCAGGCGTAGTCCGCGACGCTCGATGATTCCGCGCACCACCGCGTGCGCATGCCCGTGCGGAATGACTTCGAGAAGGCGCGATGTCCGAAAGGAACGGGCGCGCCCGAGCACATAGATGGCTTCGAGTAGGCCGGTTTTCCCCTGTGCATTCTCCCCATAGAAGAAATTCAACTCGGGACCCGGCTCCAGCGTCTCTTCGGCGATATTTCGGAAGCCTGTGACCTCCAACCGAATGATCCGCATGGCCTCCTTTTCATGAGGTCCCCACGGGGGATGCCCTCTAGCGATCCTCGTGCGGCAGTGCCGGGCGAAGGAGTCGTCCCTCCCGCGTATGCTCGACAGCGCACCGTTCCCCCGGCTCTCTCCTCGCGACGACGCCGGTCGGAGTCCATCCGCTCACTTAATTCACGATCGAGATGCGCTCGCTCAAGGCCGAACTTTGTCGTCCGGCGCGATCAATCGCCGTGACCCGAAATCGCCCCGCGCGCGTAGAGACCGTTCCCGGGACAACCCAGGTGAACTGTCGGGCGTCGCCCGGGATATTGTCCCCGACGATATTCCCCGCCGCATCGCGCAAGGGTTCGAACGTGAGACCATCGTCGCGCGAGAACTCGATCCGATGGCGCGCGATCCCGACGTCATCAGAAGCCTCCCACGTAATCGTCAGCGGACGTCGCGCGACAAAGGCGCGACCGGGACCATCCACATCGAAGAGGAGCACGGAGCCGATTGTCGGAGGCGCCCCGTCTATGGCGAAGTCGGCATCGCTACGATCCTCCCCGACGTTCCCTGCCAAATCGCGACAGCGCACCAACACGCGCCCTCGCGTCGTAGAGAGGCCTTCAGGAACGGCCCAGGAGAACGAGCGCACATCTGCCGGAAGGCGCGTCGCCAAAGGCGTGAAGGACGCTCCGCCATCGGTGGAGACGGCGAGATCGCAACTGGACAGACCGACGTTATCTCTTGCCTCCCAAGTGATCTCAAACGGCTCTCCTGCTCGGGCGACCTCGCCACCGTTTGGACGCAGGACCCGCACGTTCGGCTCCTCGCGATCGCTGCGCCCGATCTGGAAGTCTCCATCGCTCGTATCGGTCGCCGTGTTGTCAGAGAAATCACGGGCCGTGACGCAAACTCGCGCCGTCGAAGAGAGCAGTCCTTCTGGAACTTCCCATATGAACGAACGCTTGTCACCGCTCACGCGCCCGAGCAGGATCGAGCACGTGCGCCCGCTGTCGAGCGAGAGCGCCACCTCATGGAGCAAGATTCCCACATTGTCGGAGGATTCCCACGCGATCGGCACAAGAGTCCCGGCCAAGATGAACTCGCCCCCATTCGGGCTGAGCACGCGCACACTCGGCGGCGTCGCATCTACCGGAGGGGCCAGCCGAGAGAATTCCGATGTATTCCCCGCCTCATCGGTCGCCACCAGCGTCACCGGATCTCGGACCGAGAGTCCCGACAGCTGGACCTCGAACGTTCCGTCTGGATTCGGCACAACTCCTTGGACGACACAGTACTTCCCCTCTCCAAACCCCGTCGGGTCGGGTTCAGCCACATATATATCTATCCGCGCGGCTGCCGGATTAATCGTATCTATCCGCCCTCGAAGGAGAACGCCTCCAGGCACTTCGACCATCTCCCGCACAACGGGGAAATTCATGAGTGCATTCGGCCCTTCGTCGGCATCGCCCACATCATTCGGCGTCACACCGTCACCGGCCAGATCAATACCCAGGCCGCCATTCTCGAAAAAGGCATTACATCCGATGCGATTCCCTCTGCTCGATGCTTCCTTATCATCAGCGATCAGAACGCCCGCCCCCACATTGTAGGCGATGGTGTTGGCGGCCTCTGCTTCCCCTCCAATACTCGTCTTCTCCACACCGAAGAGAGCAATTCCTGCACCGCCGTTTGGAAAGCGGCGCGTCCCCTCGCGATCCGTCGTTCCGATGAGGTTCCCCAGGATCTGAGTGTTGCTCGCCCCGCGCGCCAGTGTGATTCCATCGCCTGAGTTCCCCGCAATGATATTGCCACTTGAGGGATCGAGTCCCCCGATGAGGTTCTCCCGCGCCCCCGCCGTCACCAAAATTCCGCTCGCGCCGTTAGGGAGGGCTCGCGTCCCTGTCGGATCGAGGCCGATGATATTCCCCGCAATCTGATTGGAGAAAGCATCCGCCACGCGAATGCCATTTTGCGCATTACCGGAGATCACGTTGCGCGCCGTCCCGTCTCCCCCAACGAGCGTGTGATGTGCCCCGCCAATAAGCGTGACGCCATCTCCCCCGTTGGGAAGAGCCTGCGTCCCCGTCGCATCAATGCCGATCCAATTCCCCTGCACTCGATTCCCGAAGATGCCAACGATCTGAACCCCACTGCCGGAATTCCCCGCGATCACATTTCCCGCCCCCACTTCGCGCCCACCGACCACATTGTCCCGCGCGCCACTGATGAAGACGCCGGCGCCACCGTTAGGTAAGGCGCGCCGTCCATCCGCCGTCGTCCCAATGTAGTTCCCCACGATGAGATTCCCGAACGTAGGGAAATCCAGTTCAATCCCGTTGCTTCGATTGCCCGAAATGACATTTCGATCTGCCGGAGATGTCCCCCCGATGAGATTGGCCTGCGTGCGATTTCGAGTGATCACCACGCCATAGAGGTTATTGCCGGCACTTCTCTGCCCCGTCGGATCCGTCCCGATGTAGCATCCGCGAACGATGTTTCCCGTCGCCGTGCCGGATTCCGGAGGATCCACGATGATCTTCACGCCACTGCCCTCGAACTCACTGATGACCAACCCGGCGATGACATTGAGCGAGGAGGTGATCACCACTCCATCGGCCAATCCGGCCCGCCGACCGGAGAGCACGATGATCGGCCGACCACTCCATCCCGGCTGCGTCGTTCCATCAATGGTCGTCCCACCGTCCGTCAATCGTGGAAGCGGTCCCATGGCTCCGTCCACTTCGATGGTGAAGACGCCGTTGCGACGCTCCGACTCTGGGATCTGGAAGGCGATCACCTCAGGCACTCCACGCTGTCCCGTCACATCGCGATTAGGTGGCATCCCATTGGCGGCAAGGATCGCCTCGCGCAACGAGACGCGTCCATCTTCCCGAATCGTATCGGCTGTCGTCGTCACCACGATGCGGTGGGCTTCGGTCACTGCCAGAAGCCATCCTCCTGGGCGTCGCTCGCCGAGGAGCAGATCATCGAGCGCATCGCGATTGATACGGGCGGTGAGAATCGCCGCCACCGGATCCTCCACCTCCATCTCGAACATCTCCTCAAATCCTCCATCGCGCGTTCCCATCAGAAGGACGAGACGATTCCGATCGGCGCGGGCGACGACCACATCTCGATATCCATCCGCATCGAAGTGGCCAATGGTGAGCGCCGCCGTCGGGCCTCCGACAAACCAACTCCCCCGCGGAACGAATCCTCCGTTCGCTGTCCCCTGAAAGAGCCACACTTCTCCAGCACTATCGCTCACCACCACGTCGGCTCGACCATCCCCGTCCAGATCCTCTACGACAAGATCAGTCGGCAGCATCTCGACCGGGAAGATCATCGGTTCGAGGAATCCCCCCGACGTCCCGCGCGCCCACGCGATTCCCCGGCTGAAGGCGAAGACGATATCGGCTCGCCCATCCCGATCAAGATCGGCTGTCCGAAGCGCAACGGGCTCAGCCCCCGGAATCGAGAGAAGGCCCGCGCTCTCGAAACGACCACCGCCCCGCCCAGCGAGAAGCAGAAGGCGCAAGGGCGAGGCCAGGGCGAGAACGAGATCCACTCGCCCATCCCCGGTGACATCCCCGACAGCCATCGCCCGTACCGATCCCTCTACCGCGAACTCCCTTCGGGTCGCGATCCCACCGCGTCCATCTCCCATCAGGAGCACGACGCGCGAAGGATTGGCGAATGCGACGACGATGTCCGCCGCACCGTCCTGTGTGACGTCTTCCGCGAGAAATCCGACGGGGTCACCCGGGTCGAGATCGAGCGTCATGCCGGGACAGAATCGCTCGTCCCCACGTCGAAGCCTCACCATCAGGCGAGCGCGCCCGTCCCACTGCCCGAGCAAGAGGAGATCGGCCACCCCATCTCCGTCGAAATCTCCCCGCGCGAGCTTCTGCGGCCAGGCGAGGCGTTCCAGATCGCTGCGTCTCCCTTCGCCGAGAAGTCGAATGTCCTCGGAACACCCCGCACCTTGAGCGAAAAGCACCTCATCTCTCACGAGGCGAAAATTCACACGAGGCCGAGCGCGGGAATCAAGTCGGAGAACTTCTTGGTTCCGAAGGTCCCACGCCGATTCGCGGTCCACTCTTGCCGAACGCTCCCGCGAAAGGAACGGAAACACTACCCCCACAATGAGCACACTCACCCCGACGAACCACAAGCGCTTCATACGCTCCTCCTCTCCACGATCTCCGCGTCTCCACGACGACTACAGGAGTTGGCGATATCGGGAGATCGCTGTACCTGCTACCTTGGCCGTGTCGCACGATCATCACGCCGCGTGTCTCCGTCTCTATCGCCGCACGAAGAGCCGCCTTCGCACGACGGGGCTATGGTATACCTGAGTCCTACCTCTGTCAACGGCGAATGCGAAGACTTGTGATCTCTCGTTCGGTCCGACCGGTGCGCGGCTTCCCCTTCGACGATCGAGTTGGTAAAATCATCCTTCTTTTCAACAACCGATCGGGGAGGAGAGACGATGACAATCGAACGATCCGGTGTGGTCACGTTGCAAGGAAACCCACTCACGCTAGTCGGACCGGAGATCAAGGTCGGGGATAAGGCCCCCGACTTCACGGTCCTCACGACAAACCTCACGCCATTTCAGTTCCACACGACGCGGGGCAAGGTGCGCATCATCAGCTCAGTGCCTTCGCTCGATACGCCTGTCTGCGATGCGCAAACCCGTCGCTTCAACGAAGAGGCCGCCAAGCTCCCGGGCGTTGAGATCCTCACCATCAGCATGGACCTGCCGTTTGCCCAAAAGCGCTGGTGCGGCGCCGCCGGCATTGACCGCGTTGCGTGTTACTCGGACTACCGGGACGCCTCGTTTGGTCTGGCCTATGGAACGCTGATCAAAGAGCTGCGGCTCGACACGCGAGCCGTCTTCGTCATAGATGCCGAGGACACGGTACGGTATGCCGAGTACGTCCCGGAAATCGCCAATCACCCCAACTATGAGGCCATTCTGGAGACGGTCCGAAAGCTCATGGGGAGCTGACGGCCGAAGCCCTACTCGACGTCAGGGGCCGAGATGAACCTCGGTCCCCCGCTGGGCTTCGCGTTTTCCTGTTTTCCACGAGGGAATGCGCGATCGAACCTGCGTCGGAGAAAGAGTCCCCCTCTTTCGGTCCGAACCCTCGGTCTTGGTCGGCCTTCTGACCGAGGCCGAACACGTCCACTTCGCCCTCGAGGGTGAATTCCGAACGCGCGAAGGAGACATCCTTCCGGCTGGTGAGTACCGCGCGAGTCCCCGCGTGCGTCCGGCGGCCATCGAAGTCCGCGAGGTCCGAGAGCGCTTGGTCACCATCACTCCAACCCTCGCTCTTGCACCTGCGACTCCAACTGCTTCATTTACGCTCTTGGACGTCCCCATCGGAAAGGGGTTCCACTGGGAACGAAAAGGAGCTTATCGCTACGCGGGAACGTTGACGGTGCGCCTTTCTCCTGGAGCGCCGGAAGACCAGCCGCGACTCATGGTCATCAACGAGCTTCCCGTGGAGACGTATCTCATGAGCGTCGTCTCCTCGGAGATGAGTGCGCAAGCGCCCCTGGAATTTCTCAAGGCGCACGTCATCATTTCACGGAGTTGGCTCCTGACGAATCTCGCGCGCCGCAGCAGCGCTGCGGATCCACCACGCCCGTCAGTGGAGCAGGAAAACCCGGAGGAGAGAGAGGTCGTGCGATGGACGGATCGAACGATCCATCGCGAGTTCGATGTGTGCGCCGAGGATCATTGCCAACGCTACTACGGTCTCACGCCTATTGCGACCGACGCGGTGGCAACGGCCGTAGCTGAAACCCGCGGGCAGGTTCTGCGCTTCGAAGGAGAGATCGGCGATGCTCGCTTCTCGAAATGCTGTGGCGGCGCGACGGAAGACTATGGGAGCGCCTGGGAGGATCGCGACGTGCCCTATCTGCGGGGAGGACGATTCGACGGACCGGAATGGCCTTCTGACTTTCCGCACCCACTCACCATCGAAGCCCATGCGCGGGCGTGGATCCTCGGCTCCCCTCCGGCCTATTGCCGCGCGAGGGATCTCCGCGCGCTTGAGCCCTTGCTCTCGGATGTGGATCGCTCAACGCGCGATTTCTTCCGCTGGGAATACTGTATCAGCCAGGAAGAGCTTCAAGCGCTCATACAGGTGCGGCTCGGCCTGGATCTCGGAGCCGTTCGACACCTGGAACCCGTACAGCGGGGCACTTCAGGACGCATTGTGCGACTTCGCCTGATCGGAGAACGCGGGCGTGTGATCGTCGGCAAGGAGCTGGAGATCCGACGCCTCCTCTCGTGGACGCATCTCTACAGCTCGGCTTTCGTCGTCTTCCCCGAAGATGTGCGCGCCGGCATTCCTCACCGCTTCCGCCTTCGCGGTGCTGGATGGGGACACGGGGTCGGCCTCTGCCAGATCGGAGCGGCCCTCATGGCGCAACAGGGGCGAACATGCCGAGAGATCCTCACCCACTACTACGCGCCCGCCGAGATCGTCTCCGTGTACGACTGACCGACGTCCCCTCGCGCATGGCCCATTCCTTACATCCGAACTTCGGGCTCGCTCGTAGCGGCCTCCTCGATGATGAGCTTCGCCCGATCACCATCCAGCGTCGCGCGAACGCCAAACGGGAGGACTTGATTCCGATGATCGCTGTGGCCGGAGCGCACGCCGAAGAGGATGGGGATATTCACGCCGGCGAGGCGATCCCGAATGACGTCCATGATCGTGTAGTCCTGATTCGGATGCTGCACGCAGTCGGTCATCTCGCCGAAGACGAGGCCACGCACAGAGCGGAATTTCCCCGCATCCCGAAGCTGCGTGAGCATGCGATCCACCTGATAGGGTTTCGCGGCATACTCCTCGATGAAGAGGATCGCGTCGGTTGTATCGAGTTCATACGGAGTGCCGAGCGTGCTCACAAGAAGCGACAGGCAGCCCCCGGTCAACCGGCCCGTCGCCACGCCCGGCGAGAGCACGATCGCCCCTGACGTCTCGATCTCTCCGATCGGCTCCGCTCGCAAAAGGACGCGCCGCAACAGCTCCTCGTCATAGTGCTCCGGCCCATCGGCGAACTCGCGGGCGACCATCGGACCATGAAAGACGACCCATCGGAACCGTTGCTGGAAGTAGAGGAGGAGCGTCGTGATGTCGCTGTACCCCATGAAGATCTTCGGATGCGCGCGCACCCGCGCTTCCTCCAGATACGGAAGGAGGCGAACCGACCCGTACCCCCCGCGTGCGGCGAAGATCGCCTTCACCTCGGGATCCTCGAACATCGCCATCACTTCCTCGGCGCGCCGCCGATCGGAACCGGCCAGATACCTCTCCCGAGCGAAGATCGAGGGAGAGAATTTCACGCGAAATCCCAAGCGCTCCAGCTCGCGCGCGCCGGCGGCGAGCCGCTCGGGCTTGACATCACTTGCCGGAGCGACAACACCGATCACATCGCCCGGCCGTAAAGCCGGCGGTTTGATCATATCGGCTCTCACGATTCGTCGCAGACGAAACGGTCGCGCTGCGATCGAGCGAGCCACCGCTTAGTCTCGCCGACGAGATAGAGTGAGCCGGTCACGCAGATCATACCATCTGACGGCGTTCGCTCCCATGCTCGATCGAGGGCTGCAGGGACAGGTTCCACGGCTTCGATCGGCCGATTGAGATGACCGCAGAGCTCGGCCGTCTGCTCGAGAAGCTGCTCGCATGGCGCCGCGCGCTCATCCGGCACACGCGTCAGCAGGATGGCATCGGCCAGCGGGAACAATTCGGCCGCCATCTCGGCGATCCGCTTATCCCGCATCGCTCCGAAGACAAGAGTGAGCGGCCGACGCCCAAACTCCTCCAAGTATGCGCGGACGGCGCGCGCCCCTTCTGTATTATGCGCGCCATCCAGCAGAAGCAGGGGGCTCGAGGGGCCGATGATCTCCAATCGCCCCGGCCACGCGACCGAAGCAACACCGTCACACAGAGCCTCGTCCGAAATCGAATACCCCATCTCCCGCAAAATCTCCGCCGCCCGCAAGGCCACAAGCGCGTTCTCGATCTGATGGCGCCCGCGCAGGCCCAAGTGAACCTGGAGGTCTCTTCCAGAAGCCGTCCGATAGAGGAACGAGAACCGCCCATCGGGCTCGCACCCGAGAATCTCCACCTCCTCCTCAGCCCAAACCGGATGGACGCCGCATTCCTGACAGCGCGCACGCAGGACCTCGCGGGCCTCTGGAAGCTGCCGCGCGATGACAGCGCGCGCCCCCGATTTGATGATCATCGCCTTCTCCCCCGCGATAGCGGCGATCGTCGAGCCCAGATACTGCTCATGATCAATGTCAATGCTCGTGATGAGCGAGAGAAACGGAGGGACAACGTTCGTCGCATCCAAACGGCCTCCGAGACCGACCTCGAGAACGGCGATCTCGACTCTCTTCTCGCGGAAATACTCGAAGCCGATGGCCGTGAGGAACTCGAAATAGGTCAGGCGTGAGGGGATCTCTCCACGCCGCCACAGCGCTTCGGAGATCTCGCGCACGCGCGTGGCCAAAGCGGCGAGCTCCTCCGGAGCGATTTCTTGCCCGCCGACCCGAATGCGCTCCTCGACGCGCACCAAGTGAGGCGAGGTATATAGCCCCGCGCGAACTCCCGCGTGCCGCAGGATAGCCTCCACCATGGCCGCCGTTGATCCCTTTCCATTGGTCCCTGCAATGATGACCGACGGATAGGCGGTGTGTGGATCTCCAAGCTCAGCCAGAAGACGGTGGATTTTTTCCAACCCGAATCGAGCCCGCAGCAGCTCGTGCCCGAGCTCGTCTAAGTAAGCGAGTGTCTCCCAGTAATTCACTGCGGATGCTTGTGCCGGGCGGCCGCTCCCGCGTGCCTCCGCTCATTGGGCATCATGAAGGCGAGCGCCTTGATGAGAAAATCCCGCAAGTGACGCCGATCCACGACGGCATCGAGCATCCCATGCTCGAGAAGGAACTCCGACCGTTGAAATCCCTCGGGCAACTTCTGCCGAATCGTTTGCTCGATCACCCGAGGTCCGGCGAATCCGATGAGCGCACCCGGCTCGGCGATGTTCAAATCCCCCAACATGGCGAAACTCGCCGTCACTCCTCCCGTCGTCGGATCGGTCATCACAGAGATGTACGGCACGCCCGCTTCGTCCAATCGCGCGAGCGCTGCCGAAATCTTCGCCATCTGCATGAGGCTCAAGACCCCTTCCATCATGCGCGCGCCCCCGGACGCGGAGACGATGATGAGCGCCGCGCGTTTCTCGAGCGCTCGCTCGATCGCCCGAGTGACCTTCTCCCCGACGACCGAGCCCATGCTCCCCCCGATGAAGGCATACTCCATCGCTTGAATAATCGCCGGATATCCGCCGATCGTCCCTTCCCCCGTGAGGATCGCCTCCAGCACGCCCGTCGCCTTCTGCGCGGCCTTCAAGCGGTCCGGATAACTCCGCGTGTCGAAAAACCCTAGTGGGTCGGCCGACGCCAAATGCGCATCTACTTCAACGTAGGCTCCCTCATCGAACAACAGCGCCAAGCGCTGCCGGGCCGAGATCTTGAAGTGATACCCGCACCGGGGACAGACCATCAGGTTCTCCTCTACATCCTTGCGATAGAGGACCTCGCGGCATCCCTCGCACTTGAGGAAGACGCCCTCAGTCTTCACCACCCCCGTGCGCTCGGTCGGCGGCTCTAACCCCGTCCGCTTGCGTCGAAACAGTGGCATGGGTAGGCTGAATTCTACGCTCCCCCCTTACGAGAAGTCAAACGCAGCTGTCGTCGTGAAAGATCGCAGCGATGGGCATGAAAAAGGATCTCGATCTCCAAGTGGTCTAAAGCTGTCCTGAGAAGGGCTTGGACCTTCACCACTGTGCCTCCTGGGACATCCCAGCATTATTCGCTCGGCCAAATGGGCTTCCCGGCCACATCCTGCGCTCCCCGAACGTCCCTTTCAACCGATCACGACATGACCGCCGAAAAGAAAAGGCACTGGCGAGGCTCTCTCCCACGCCTTGATCCTTATCCCGCCCCGCCATGCCCCAGAAGGGCGCACCTTGACGCTGGGGCCAAGGAGCGTTTAACGTTAAATGTCTGCCGCAGACCATGTCGGATGCACTGACGGCACTGATCGAGGACGTTCGGGCTCAAGATGCGCGGGCCATTGCTCGAGCCATCTCGCTTGTGGAGAACGATGGAGCTTCCGCCTTGGCGCTCCTGCAAAGGCTCTTTCCCTACGCGGGGCGAGCCGTTACCCTCGGAGTGACGGGATCACCGGGTGTGGGCAAGAGCACGCTCGTGGATCGCCTGGCGCAGTACTATCGAGCTCGTGGAGAGACCGTCGGGATCATCGCCGTGGATCCTTCGAGCCCCTTCACCGGAGGCGCCATTCTCGGCGACCGTATTCGCATGCAGACATTAGGAACGGACCCTGGCGTCTTCATCCGCTCGATGGCCACGCGTGGAAACCTGGGCGGTCTGGCGCGCGCCACCGGAGATGCCGCCCTCATCCTCGACGCTGCGGGCTATGAGAAAGTGATCATCGAGACCGTCGGAGTCGGTCAAGACGAAGTGGATATTGCGAAAACGGCAGACGTGACGATCGTCGTTCTCATGCCCGGTCTCGGCGACGATGTGCAAACGATCAAAGCGGGCTTGATGGAGATCGCCGACCTCTTCGTCATCAACAAGGCGGATCGGGAAGGCGTGGGACGCCTCGAGAGCGAGCTCAGCGCGATGCTCGCCCTGGCCGAGCGTCGCGATGGCTGGCGTCCGCCGATCATTAAGACCATCGCCACCGAAGGCTCTGGGATCGAAGACCTCGGTCACGCGATCGCACGTTTCTTGGATTTTCGAGAGCGGAGTCCGCACGCCGATCAGCGGCGGCAGGAGATGGCCCAGCAGCGTCTGCGGACATTGCTGCGAGATCGGCTCTTTGAGTTCGCGCTTCGGCATCTCACGACGGACAAAGAGCTAGCCCAATGGGCGGCAGCGGTCGCGCGCCGCGAACGCGATCCTTACTCCATCGTGGAAGAGGTCCTGAGGCGATGGGAGACACGCGGTCCAGTGACCACTCGCCCCACGGACCAGGAGGGATGATTCTGATGCGACTCGACCACATCGCCATCGCTGTTCGCTCGCTTGAGGATGCGCTCCCGTTCTATACGGAAGCGTTGGGCCTGACCTGCGCGGGGCGCGAAACGGTGGCCGAACAAGGCGTTCACCTGGCCCTGCTCCCTATCGGCGAGAGCCGCTTGGAACTGCTTGAGCCGCTCAGCGATGATTCGCCCGTGGGCCGGTTTCTCGCCCGTCGCGGCGAAGGCGTGCACCATATCGCCTTCCGGGTGGATGATATTGAACGCGCGCTCGCCGAGCTTCGCGCACAAGGAATTCGCCTCGTTGATGAGACGCCGCGCTGCGGAGCGGAGGGTCGAAAGATCGCCTTCCTGCACCCGGCGAGCGCCCATGGCGTGCTCATCGAGCTGGTCGAAACTCCGAAGGAGGAGAGAGGGCCGTGACGGTTCCGAAAAAAACGCTCGGTCTTGTGGCCATGGTCGTGGGGATTGGCGCCGTGGCTGTCTTCCTCCAATATCGTCTTGTCGAGCGTCCCCCGCTGACCCGCCTCTCCGCAGCCGATATCGAGGCTTTGCTCGAAGGCATGCCCGAATCGCGACGCGCCTTCTTCTCTACGCCAGAAGGCCGACGGCAGCTCGCCGAGCAGCTCCGACAAGCGCTCGCGATGGCGCAAGAGGCGCGACGGCTCGGATTGCCCGGACGAACCGAAGTCGCTGCTCAGCTGGAGATCCAAAAGCTCTCCTTGTTGGCCTCGGCCTATCGCGATCGCCATCCCGACACAGAGGTGTCGGATGAGGAGATCGAGCGCTTTTTCCGAACCAACCCCATAGCGCTTGATCGCTTGCTTGCCGCGAATCCGCACCTCTCCCGAGGCGCGCTTCAGGAACCGATGCGTCGCCAGTACGGAGAGCTCCTCTTGCTGGCCGAGCGGGCGCGCAAAGAGGGTCTGGATCGAGATCCCCGCCTTGCCCTGCAACTTCGCATCTTCCCCGAGTTCATCCTGCAGAGCTACCTGCTCCGCGAGCTGCAGCAACGCATGTCCGTGAGCGAGGAAGAAATCCGCCGCTACTATGACGAGCATAAAAGCGAGTTCGAGCAGGTCCGCGCGCGACACATCCTCTTCAGCACGCGCCCTATCGCGCGCGACGGGAATCCGCCGCCGGATCAAGAGACCGTGCGGCGGAAGGCGGAAGAGGTTTTGCGCCGGGCGCGGGCGGGCGAGGACTTTGCCGCACTGGCCCGAGAGTTCTCCGACGATCCGGGTTCCAAGGACAAAGGGGGTGACCTCGACTTCTTCGGACGCGGCCGTATGGTGCGCGAGTTCGAAGAGGCCGCCTTCGCCTTGAAGCCGGGACAGATCAGCGATCTCATCCAGACGAGCTACGGCTTTCATATCATCAAAGTCGAAGCGCGACGCATTGCCCCCTTGGACGAGGAGACGCGACTGCAGATCGAGCAAACGCTCCGACAGAAGAAGATTCAGGAACGGATTGACCGCATCCTCGCGCGCTATCCCATCACAATCGAAGGCCTGCCGGAGGAGTCGCGCACAGGAGGAGAACGCCCGTGACCGGTCCGCTCACTCTGGGGAAGATGACGCTCGAGGTGGTGAGCGATGGGACGTGGCGGCTGGATGGCGGCCTGATGTTCGGCATCGTCCCGAAAGTGCTCTGGGAGCGCGTCGCCCCAGCCGATGAGCAGAATCGTATCCTCATGGCTCTGAATTGCCTGCTCGTGCGCACCGACCGACAGATCATCCTCGTGGATACGGGATTGGGCGATCTCTGGGACGAGAAGTTTCACCAGATTTACGCCCCGGATCGCTCGCGCTCGCTCCTTCAGCAGCTCGCCGCCCGAGGCCTTCGCCCTGAGGATGTGGACATCGTCATCAACACTCACCTGCACTTCGACCATACGGGGAACAACGTGCGTCGCCAAGGCGAGCGGCTTGTGCCGACGTTCCCGCGCGCTCGGTACATCGTCCAACGCGGTGAGTATGAACATGCTCAGGCGCCGAACGATCGCGATCGCGCAAGCTATCGCTCCATCACGTGGGAGCCGCTTCGCGAGAACGGACAGCTCGAATTGATTGACGGCGATCACGAGATCCTCCCCGGTGTGCGCCTTGTGAAGGTGCGCGGCCACAACCGCGACCTCCAAGTCCTCTTCCTCCATTCGGAGGGTCAGACGGCCGTCTTCTGGAGCGATCTCATCCCCATGACGCCCCATGTGCACAAGCCCTGGATCGCCGCACTGGATCAGTACCCGCTGGAGACGCTCGAACAGAAGAATCGCCTCCTTCCGCAGGCCGTGCGGGAACAATGGCTCTGCATCTTCTACCACGATCCCCATATCCCCATAGGCCGCATCATCGAGGCCGAGGGAAGATTTCGCGTCGTGCCCATCGAAGGAGGATAGGATGTCGGAAGCGAAGATCGGCATCATCGGCGGAAGCGGCTTCTACGAGATGGAGGGGCTGAGCGACATCGAGGAGATCACTGTGGATACGCCGTTTGGCAAGCCCTCGGACGCGTTCCTCCTCGGGACGCTCGAAGGGGTTCGCGTAGCGTTCCTGGCTCGACATGGGCGCGGCCATCGCCTCCTGCCCACGGAGTTGCCCTTCCGCGCGAACATCTACGCGATGAAGCTGCTCGGCGTGGAACGGATCATCTCGGTGAGCGCCGTAGGTTCCCTGCAGGAGAAATACGCGCCGCTCGACATCGTCATCCCCGACCAGTTCTTCGACCGAACGCGCCACCGCCCCTCCACGTTCTTCGGCGATGGCATCGTGGCGCATATCTCTTTCGCCGATCCTGTCTGTCCGGTCGTGAGCGACGTCCTCGAACGCGCGGCGCGACAGATCGAAGGCCTGCGCGTGCATCGAGGGGGAACCTACGTCTGCATCGAAGGACCGGCCTTCTCAACCCGAGCCGAGTCGCACGTTTATCGCGCCTGGGGAATGGACATCATTGGGATGACGAACCTCCAGGAGGCGAAGCTCGCCCGCGAGGCGGAGATCTGCTACGCGACTTTGGCGCTTGTGACCGATTACGACTGTTGGCATCCCGATCACGACTCGGTCACCGTTGAGATGGTCCTCGACTACCTCGCGCGCAATACGGCCAATGCCAAGCGCATCGTGCGAGCGGCTGTCGGGATGCTTCAAACGGCGACCGGCACGTGCCGCTGCTCATCGGCCCTGCGACACGCCATTCAAACTGATCGCGCGATGGTTCCACCTGAGACCGTGCGGAGACTCTCGGCAATTCTGGGAAAGTATTTCCCTATCCCGGAGTGAGCCATCCTATGAGCCTATGAGAGGTCGAGGAATTTGGGTCGAACCCTATGCACAAAGTGACCGACTCCGGCGCTCGGCGGTACGAGACCTCCCATCGGCGCGCTTTCGGCGCGCGGGATGTCTCCTCCTCCTCTTCCACGCCTTCGTGCTCGCTGCTCCGCAAGGGAGCGTCTCGCGCGGCCCTTTGCTCGATCCGCGCAATCCGGAACTCGAACGCGCGGCGCACCACAACCTGGATGTCGCCCGTTTCTACATCAAGAGGAAGAAATGGAAAGCCGCCGAAGGACGCCTGCAGGCTATTGTGCGCGATCACCCGGCCTTCTCGCGCATCGCGGAGGTGTATTTCCTACTCGGGGAGGTCTACCGACAGATGGGGCGGCGCGATCTCGCTATCGAGTTGTATTCGCGCGTCGTCGAGGAATTCCCCGAACATGAGCTCGCTTCTCGCGCTCGCGAACGCCTCCGCGACTTGAGCGCTCCTCCGCCACAGGGAGGGTTGCCAACTGCTGATTTGTTTTATACCCCATATGGCCAGAGAGCACCTTGAAATTGGCCGATGGGGCACGTGCACAGGGCAGGGACGGCCAAGACGCCGTGAGGTGGTGGCGAGATGATTGTGCAGCAGGCCTTTCGGTACGAGCTGGATCCGAGCGACGCGCAGCGGACGCTTTTGGCGAAGCATGCGGGAGCGGCTCGGTTTGCCTGGAACTGGGGATTGGCTCGCCGGATTGAGCTGTTCACTCAGAACGAGGGCACAGCGAGATTCACCAACGCCGTCCGGCAGCACAAGGAGTGGAACGTGTGGAAGCGGACCCATGCTCCCTGGTGGACCGAGGTTTCCAAGTGCGCTCCGCAGGAAGCGCTGCGTGACCTTGATCGTGCATTCCGGCAGTTCTGGCGGGATCGCAAGGCAGGTCGTCCGTGTGGATTCCCGAAGTTCAGGAAGAAGGGCAGGGACGATTCCTTCCGTCTTACCGGCTCGATACGGATTGATGGTCCTCATCATATTGTCCTGCCGCGCATTGGGCGGATTCGGGTCAAAGAGAGGACGGATAAGTTCGACGGACGCATCTTATCGGCGACGGTGAGGCGGGAAGCGGATCGGTGGTTTGTTTCGCTGTGTGTGAAGCGGACGAGGCCTGACCCGGTTCCGGTCCAAGGGCCGGTGGTGGGTGTGGATGTGGGGTTGAGCAGCTTCGCTACTCTCTCGGATGGGACGCGCTATGAGGCGCCGAAACCACTTGCGGCGAAGCTGAGGCTTTTGCGGCGGCGTTGTCGGCAACTTT
>Ga0197142_1000272_pt1 | contig 47551 bp, 48 predicted proteins | sample GBS60_MetaG_FD_148614 | JGI IMG/M metagenome (GOLD analysis project Ga0197142, IMG submission 148614) | Sediment microbial communities from Great Boiling Springs, Gerlach, Nevada, United States - GBS 60_MetaG | ecosystem: Environmental > Aquatic > Thermal springs > Hot (42-90C) > Sediment... | reverse complement strand
GGGGATGGGTATGGCGCTGTGCAATGCGGGCCAGTGGCCCGCGCACCCAGGGGGCGCAGCGGTGCTGTGCCCCTACCACATTATGACATAGTGGCGATGTGGGGATGGGTATGGGTAGATGGATAACAACGTGATGGCGGGGTGACATCCACATGATTCAGCGAACAGGTTTAGAACTCCCGTTCGGTGTGGTGAGGGATAGCCGGTATGTAGATGTGATAGATGTCTCACCGCTGCACATCCCGATGCAAAACCTGTGTTATAATCACCGTACCATTGCACACTACCAATTTACCATCATCGCGGTGACCCGTAGGCCCGGATGCCAGGGCGTAAAGGTGGAAGCTGGTGAGAGTCCAGCGCTGTGCCGCAACTGTAACCGGCTACTACAAGCCGGAAGCCAGGACGCCTGCCGCGATAGAGTGTTCGTTCAGCCCTTCTCGAGCTAAGGAGGATGAACGAGGCCTGCATGAGGTTATCATGCGGCGTCATCGTTTCATAGCCCCGACCGAGAAGGTCGGGGTTTTTGTTTATATGTCAACAGTAAGGAGACGGTCGTGTCTGAGGAGACAATTGCACCGATTGGGTCGGGGTCGTCACCCGAAGCAGCGGCTCGCCGCAAGGCGGTGAGAGCTAGCCATACACCGAAAGGATTGGTCATTGTCAATACCGGTGAAGGGAAAGGGAAGACAACCGCTGCCCTGGGTATTCTGCTGCGGGCATGGGGGAGAAATATGCGCGTCGGTGGTGTGCAGTTTATCAAGCACGAGCAGGCGAAGTTTGGTGAGTTGCGGGCGCTTGAACGAATGGGGATTACACTAACACCACTCGGTGATGGTTTTACCTGGACCAGCCGGAATCTCGACGAGACCCAAGCCCGTGCATTGCATGGCTGGGAAGTGGCCAAACAACAGATCACTAGTGGCAATTTCGATGTGTTCTTGCTTGATGAGTTTACGTATGTGATGCACTACGGTTGGCTGCCGGCGACTGAAGTTGTCTCGTGGCTGCGTGCGAACAAACCGCCGATGTTACATCTGATCATTACCGGTCGCTATGCGCCAGCCGAATTGATCGAGTATGCCGATCTGGTCACGGAAATGCGTGAAGTAAAGCATCCGTTTCGCGATCAAGGGATTCGCGCCCAGCCAGGAATCGAGTATTGACGGCTCTCTAAGCCGGTACACGGGGGACACATGGGCGAACAGCTTAAGCGCAATATGGTGCAGCGACTCGATGGGCGGCTAGTAAATGCCGGTGCTCGTCGGGGGATGTTGATCGTCTGTGCCACCGGTTGCTGCTGTGGTCATACGGAACGTGGTTTTGCACCGGTTCCGACCGATCTGTATCATCAAGAATGGGAACGCCGTCGTTTGCGCAATCGTGTGCATCTTAGTCAGGGTGGGTGTCTAGGGCCATGTCCGCTGGCGAATGTTGCCCTCTTGCTGTTCGATGGCCGTCCTTACTGGTTTCACTCGCTCAATGATCCGGCATTAGTGCCAGTTCTGTACGATTACATCGAAGACCTGCTGGCCGCTGAGCGTCCGGTAGCACCACCACCGGCACTGGCACCGCATCTGTTCAACGGTTTTACCTGGGACGGTGTGGAAGCTGCGACGACTACCCTCGACCGTCTGCCGGCGGTGGCCGGTAATGGGATTCTCGTTCTAAGTCAGGCCGATACTGATCTCCTGTCCCTTGAGCAGGCGCAGGCCTTGCTCCCAGAAGGTTTTGCTCCGCTGTATATGGCGCATATTGGCCGTCTCACCGAACCAGCCGCGATTGATCGTCTGCTCGAACAACATCTACCGGCTGCGGCAATTGTAGTGGTGCGGCTCCACAGTCCGGCTGCATTTCTGTACGGTCTGGAACGATTACAGCAGTGGGCTGCGGCTACCGATGGTTTTCTGCTCTGCCTGCCGGCAGTCGATGAGGTAGACCCCGATCTGATGGCCCGATCAACGGTGGGAGTACCATTGGCGATGCTGATCAGCGCCTATTTTCGGGCAGGTGGGGCGGTGAATCTGGCCAACGGACTGCAATGTCTGAGTGACCATCTGCTGGTGAGCGGATGGGGCTACGATCCGCCAATTGAGCTGCCATTACACGGGGTGTATACCCCACCACGACCGGCACGCCGTGGTCGCAGACAGGATGCAGCGACTATCACAGCGGCAGCAAGTGATGCACCGACAGTTGGGGTGCTCTTTTACCGTGCCCATCTTCTGAGCGGGAATACAGCGTTTGTCGATGCGCTGATCGCGGGCTTGCAGGCACGTGGCATGCAGGTACGTGCTGTCTACACACAATCGCTGAAGGCAACCGCTACCGACGGGTTGCCGATTGGGTTAGGATTGTTACAGCAAGCTGGCCCGCCGGATGTGATCGTTTCGACTCTTAGTTTCGCGCTTGGTGCTGATGATCTGCATCCGTTCAGTCGTCTTGATGTTCCGGTGGTGCAGGCACTACTCAGCAGCAGCAGTCGTGAGGTGTGGCAACGCGATGGTCGTGGCCTTGGGCCGCTCGATACAGCCATGAACGTTGCTCTACCAGAACTCGATGGCCGTATCATCGGGGTGCCGATTGCGTTCAAGTCGCAGGAAGGGGAAACAGCCGCCCGTTCGTTACCCGATCACGAACGGATCGAGCGCCTGGCAGGTTTGGTCTGGCGATTGACCCAGTTGCGCCGGAAACCGAACAGTCAGAAGCGCATTGCTATCATCTTGACGAATAGCAGCGCGAAAGCGCAACGGATCGGAAATGCTGTTGGCCTGGATGCACCGGCGTCGCTGATGCGCATCTTTGCGGCCCTCCGTGAGGCTGGTTATGCCGTGGGTGAATTACCGGAGAGTGGTGATTCGCTGATTGCCAGTCTGATCGCACGCTGTTCGTATGATGAGACCTGGCTGACAACTGAGCAGTTGGCACAGGCCTATCGTGTTCCTGGCGAAACCTATCGGCGCTGGTTTGCCGAATTACCGCTGCCGTTGCAAGAGGCTATGATCCGTCAGTGGGGGCCGCCCCCCGGCCAGGCGTATGTACACCGCGGTGATCTGGCGCTGGCCGGAATGGAAGTTGGCAACTGCTTTATCGCCCTCCAACCACCACGTGGCTACGATATGGACCCTGACGCCATTTATCACCGACCTGATTTACCGCCGCCGCATAACTATTATGCCCTCTACCGCTGGTTGCGTGATGAATGGCGGGCTGATGCCATGATCCATCTCGGCAAGCACGGTACCCTCGAATGGTTGCCTGGTAAAGGGGTTGGTTTGAGTGCCCTTTGTTTTCCCGATCCCTTCCTGGCTGATATGCCTTTGATCTACCCTTTCATCATCAACGACCCCGGTGAGGGTACACAGGCAAAACGGCGCGCCCACGCGGTCATTGTGGATCATCTCACCCCACCGATGACAAGTGCCGGTGCATATGGTGATCTGGCCGAGCTGGCTCAACTAGTTGATGAGTACTATCGTATGGAGCGACTCGATCCAACCAAGCTACCACTCTTGCAACGGCAGATTTGGAATGTGCTCCAACGTAGTCAATTGGCCGATGACCTGCGCTACATATTGCAGGCCGATCACGGTGATCATCGTCACGAGTGGGATGGTAGTGTGCTGGATGATGGCACACCGACTGTCCTGGCCGAACTAGAGGGTCGCGAGGTGGCCCATCTCCTCGAAGACATTGAAGGGTATCTGTGCGAGCTGACCGGTGCCCAGATTCGTGATGGGTTGCATATTCTCGGTACATTGCCAGAAGGTGAGCAGTTCGTCGATCTCGTGTATCATCTGCTGCGGTTGCCAAATCTCGATGCCCCTAGTCTGCCAGCCGCCGTCGCCACTGCACTTGGCGTTGACTGGTCGGCATTACAGGAAGCGCCAGGGCGGCGGCGCGCCGGAGACGAGCACTTTTTGACGAATGCCGATCTGATTGAACACATCGAAACACTCTGTCGAACCCTACTGCGTCAGCTTTGTGACCACGACTGGGCTGCGTCGGCAATTGGTGAGGTGGTAGCACAGGTGCTACCCGGTTGCAGTGACAGTTCACCTATCTTGCAAGCCCTACACTACGCCTGTGACCGGCTTGTGCCACGGCTCCGCCAGAGTGCCGCTGCCGAAATCGATCATCTGCTGGCAGCCTTGGCCGGACGCTTCGTACCACCAGGGCCGAGTGGTGCCCCCACACGAGGAATGGCGCATGTGTTGCCCACTGGACGCAACTTCTACAGCCTTGATCCGCGTAGCGTGCCCAGTATGGCTGCCTGGGAGACCGGCCAGGGGTTGGCAAATGACCTGTTACGCCGCTATCAACAAGAATACGGCGCCTGGCCCGAAAGTGTGGGAATCAGCATCTGGGGTACCAGTCTTATTCGTACTGCCGGTGATGATGTAGCGCAGGTGATGGCCTTGTTGGGCGTGCGACCGCGCTGGCAACGCGAGAATCGGCGGATCATCGGCTTTGAGGTCATTCCGCTCGCCGAATTGGGTCGGCCACGTATCGATGTCGTCTGTCGGATCAGTGGTTTCTTCCGCGATGCGTTTCCTCATCTGATTGAGCTGCTCGATCAGGCGGTACAAACGATCATTGATCTTGAGGAACCGTTTGAGCTAAATTTCCCGCGCAAACATGCTCACCTGACGGCGCAGACGTTGGCAGAAGGTGGTATGCCCATTGAAACGGCACAACGCGAAGCGCGCTACCGCATCTTTGGCAGCCCGCCGGGAAGTTACGGCGCCGGGATGCTCCCGCTCATCGACGGGCAAAACTGGGTGAACGATGCCGATCTGGCCAGGGTATATCTGCGCTGGGGTGGATATGCGTACACAAGCACTGAACAAGGGATACCGGCAGAGAATGCCTTTGCCGCTGCTCTCAGCACCGTTCAGGTCGCCACTAAAAATCAGGACAATCGCGAACACGACATCTTCGATAGTGATGACTATTTCCAGTTTCATGGTGGCATGATCGCGACCATTCGTGCACTTACCGGCCGCAATCCCGCCCGCTACTTCGGCGATAGCAGTGATCCTTCGCGACCACGCACCCGCGATCTACGCGAAGAAGCCCGTCGTGTCTTTCGGACACGGGTGGTCAATCCGAAATGGCTGGACAGTATCCGTCGGCACGGCTACAAAGGTGGCCTGGAACTGGCAGCAACCGTTGATTACCTCTTCGGTTACGATGCAACCGCTCAGGTGCTAGCCGACTGGATGTACGAGCAGGTTACAGAACGGTATGTACGTGATCCGGAGGTACAACAGTGGTTGCAAGAAGTGAATCCCTGGGCGTTGCAAGCAATGGCTGAACGGCTCAACGAAGCAATTGGCCGGGGAATGTGGCGCAATCCCTCGCCAACCGCTCAGGCTGCCATCGCCGAGATTCTGAACCGAGGTGAAGCTGCGCGCGAGGGACTGTCTACGGCAAATGACGACTATCGCGAATCAGCGTAGCAATAAACATAGGAAAGGAGGAAACCATGGATCTGCTGCAAACGACGATCAATCAGATCGGGCCACTCGACGATCAGGCAGCTACTGCTGCGCGTCGCCGCCAGGATACGCTTACGAAGCCAGCAGGTTCACTCGGACGATTGGAAGAGTTATCGATTCGGATTGCCGGTATTACCGGACGTGAACGGCCACGCTTAACTACGCCGGCTGTGATTGTTATGGCTGGCGATCATGGCGTAGCCCGCCAGGGTGTCAGTGCATTCCCACAAGAGGTCACGCCCCAGATGGTCTTGAACTTTCTGCGCGGGGGCGCCGCGATCAACGTTCTGGCCCGTCATGTCGGCGCCCGCGTGATCGTGGTTGACATTGGGGTTGCGGCTGATTTGCCTGCCCATCCTGAGTTGATCAGTCGCAAGCTCGCCTATGGGACAGCCGATTTTACTCAAGAACCGGCAATGAGTCGAGACCTTGCTCGTCAGGCAATTGAAGTTGGTATTACCTGCGCTTATGAAGCCATCGATAGCGGAGTAGACCTGCTGGCTACCGGCGAAATGGGCATTGCCAACACCACGGCAGCAAGTGCCATTGTCGCCGCGATCACCGGTCGCCCACCGAGCGAGGTCACCGGACGCGGTACCGGGATTGATGATACCGGTCTGGCGCGCAAAATTGCGGTCATCGAAAAGGGGTTGGCGCTCCATCGTCCCAATCCGCACGATGGTCTCGACGTGTTGGCAAAGGTAGGCGGCCTGGAAATCGGTGGCCTGGCCGGTGTGATCCTCGGCGCGGCGGCCCGACGGGTGCCGGTCGTTATCGACGGTTTCATTTCGGGAGCAGCAGCCCTGATTGCGGCCACGTTAGCACCTGCCGTCACGCCGTATCTGATTGCTGGTCACCGGTCAGTTGAGCGTGGGCATAGTGCCGTCTACAGCCATCTCGATCTCCAACCACTCCTCGATCTCAACATGCGGCTGGGCGAGGGTACCGGCGCGGTGCTGGCAATGTCAATCTGTCAGGCAGCGTGCAAAATACTCGACGAAATGGCGACATTTGCCGAAGCTGGTGTATCGGAAGGTGAGCAGCAATCGAAGTAGTAATGTATCAGCAACGGAGGTCTACGATGAAACGATGGCAGCGGTGGCTTATCGTCAGTGTGGGGGCGGTCCTCTTACTGGTGTTTGAGGCTCAACCGGCGTATGCGATGCACATCATGGAGGGGTTTCTCCCACCCCTGTGGGCGTTGTTTTGGTTCGTGGCGGTGATTCCCTTTTGGGTTATCGGCGTTCGTCGCCTCCGTGCACTCATCAGCGATACACCCGAGGTACGCCTCTTGCTTGGCTTTGCCGCCGCATTTACCTTCGTCCTGAGTGCACTCAAATTGCCTAGTGTCACCGGATCGAGCAGTCACCCGACCGGCACCGGGCTCGGTGCCATCCTGTTTGGGCCATGGGTGATGAGTATTCTCGGCTCGATCGTGTTGCTGTTTCAGGCACTCTTGATTGCGCACGGTGGTCTCACCACCCTCGGCGCCAATGCGTTTAGTATGGCGGTCGTCGGCCCGTGGGTGGCATGGCTCATCTGGCGAGGCCTGAACGGACGTACACCCTTCTGGCTGACCGTCTTTCTGGCGGCAGCGTTGGCCGATCTCTCGGCGTATGTGGTGACATCCCTGCAATTGGCGTTGGCGCATCCCGATCCGGTGGGTGGGATCGGTGCTTCATTTATCAAATTCGGTACCATTTTCGCCGTCACGCAACTACCGCTCGCAATCAGCGAAGGGATTCTGACGGTATTGATCATGAATGCCTTGCAAACGAATGCCAAAGCAGAACTGGAAGTCCTTGCGATGAAAGGAATCCGTCCATGAACGCACAACCGTTATCCTGGCCGGTGGTGATCATCCTCGGGCTGATCGTCATTGCCCTGACCATCACACCGTTGTTGGTGATCGGTGGGACGGAGTTTGGTGGCGCTGACGTTGCAGCCGAAGAAGCGATCACTGCGATCAATCCCGACTATGAGCCGTGGGTGACGCCTCTGTTTGAGCCGCCAGGGAGTGAAACCGAGAGTCTCTTATTTGCCCTCCAGGCCGGGCTGGGTGCCGGGGTGATCGGCTATTTCTTCGGCTGGCAGCACGGTCGGCGTCAACGACGAGATCGGTGATCCATGCTGCGGGTGATTGATCGCTATGCCTTTACCAATCGGCTCCGAACGGTTGATCCGGCGCAGAAGAGCGGGATTGCGCTGACCACCATCGTCCTCTGTCTGATGCTCGACCGACCGTTGGTCGGTGGGCTGGCGCTCCTGTGGATGATCGGGCTGATCATCGGCTATGCACGAGTACCATGGCGCGTGATGATGGCGGTACTGAGCGCCGAGAGTGTCTTTCTGGTGCTATCGGTGATCGGGATTGCGGTGAGTCTCAGCTTTGAAGCATCGGCACATGCACTCCAGCTTGGGCCGATCTATCTGAGTATTCACCGCACATCGGTCCTCGTTGCGCTCCAGGTCTTAAGCCGTGCCCTCGGTTGCGCGGCTGCACTCAATTTCTTGATCTTGACGACGCCGCTGATCGATCTGATCGATCTCTTGCAACGATGGCGGATACCGGCCATCCTGATTGACATCATGATGCTGAGTTATCGGGCTATCTTTCTGTTGCTCGATACGCTCGAGCGCATGGTCATCGCACAACAGGCCCGACTGGGATATGCTTCCTGGCGTGCAACGCTGCGTAGCTCGGCCATGATCGGTAGTCGGTTGTTCATCGCTGCGTATCAGCGCAGTCGGATGCTCGAACAGGCGCTGATCGGTCGCGGATTCTGCGGCGAGGTGCGCGTGTTACCGCTCAGGTATCGGTACGATCCGGTGTTGTGGGTATTCCTGGTGATGATAGTGATCACCTTCGGCCTGGCAAGGATGTGGGGATGACAACGATCCTGGTATTTGAAGATGTTTCGTACCGCTTTGCCGGTTCTTCGGTTCCGGCACTCCAGAACGTTTCCCTGACCATTCCCACCGGGCAGCGGGTGGTGGTTCTGGGGCGCAACGGCGCCGGCAAGAGTACGTTGCTGTTGGTCGGTGCAGGGGTGCTCCGTCCGCAACAGGGCAGGGTTCGTCTGGGTGATCGCCCGATCGACTATTCACGCACCGGCCTGCGTCATCTCCGGCACCATGTCGGACTGGTGATGCAATCACCGGATGAGCAGCTCTTCAGTGCCAGCGTCTGGCAAGACATCAGTTTTGGGCCACTCAATCTCGGATTAGGCCCTGCGGCAGCAGAGCACGCCGTGCGTGACGCTGCTGCGTTGTGCGATATTACCGATCTGCTCGACCGGCCGACCCATGCATTGAGTAGTGGGCAAAAGGCACGAGTCGCGCTGGCCGGAGTGCTGGCGATGCGCCCACAGTATCTGCTGGTTGATGAAACGACATCCGGGCTTGATCTGTGGGCACGACAGCAGATAGTTCAGGTGTTTGAACGATTCGTTGCGCAAGGACGAACCGTTGTGTTGGCGACCCATGATTTGACCCTGGTCAGACGCTGGGCCGATCTGGTGATTGTGTTGCACGCGGGCAGCGTCGCTGCCGTCGGTTCGCCCGAACAGATATTGAACGATCCCGCACTCCGGTTGCTCATTGCTCCACCAGAGGTGTGGTGTGATGGGAATTGAACAGCTATGCCAGCGTTGCACCATTGCCCTGCTGGCACTGGCAATTGATTACAGTCTGGGCGATCCACCAGACCACCTGCACCCGGTTGCGTTGATGGGGCGCTGGTTACGACTGGGCGAACAGTACGCACCGGATACAGCACTGGCGCGTCTAACCTGGGGCGCTGGTTGGTTAGGTCTAAGTTGGTGGTTGGGCAGCAGCGTCGCGTCCTGGCTGCCGCAGCACTGGTTGGTACAGAGTGGGTGTGCCTCGTTGCTGATGGCTTACCGTGGGTTAGATCGGGCTGTAGCCGAAGTAGAAAACGCACTCGCAAGCGGTGATCTGGTTGAGGCACGTCGATTACTGGGCTGGCACCTGGTCAGTCGGCCTACCGCCGATCTCAGTGCGGCTGAGGTTGCCGGGGCTGCAATCGAGTCGCTGGCCGAGAACCTCAGTGATAGCGTGATCGCACCCCTCCTGGCGCTATTGATCGGCGGTCTACCGGCAATGGTAATCTACCGTTTTACCAACACTGCTGACGCAATGTGGGGCTATCGCACACCAACCTACGAGCATCTAGGGAAAATTGCAGCACGCTGCGACGATGGCTTCAACATCATACCGGCTCGCCTGACGGCGATCCTGATTGCACTGGCAGCGCAGATCGTCAACCGGCGTGGACGAGAGGCTTGGGACATCGCACGACGTGACGCAGGCAAGACGGCTTCACCCAACGCGGGCTGGCCGATGGCGGCAATGGCCGGGGCGCTCGATACGATACTCACGAAGCGCGATCACTACGCGCTCGGTAGTGGATCGCATGTTCCCGATGCCGCCATGATCGCGCAGGCCCGACAGATCGTGCGTGTGGCGGTAGGGATGGTTGTGGTCGGGTTAGGTGTCGGCGTGGTATTCCAGCGCCGGCAGAGGTAATGGCAATGACGAAGACAGCACTTCTCCTGATTGGACACGGAACCGACGATCCAGACGGCCTTGCTGAATATCACCAACTGGCGAGTTTGGTGCAACAACGGCTCGATTGCTTTGTACAACCCTGCTTTCTAGAGCTGGCCGATCCCCCGATCGGTCAGGCGCTTGATGAGTGTGCTCGCGCCGGTTATCGGCGCATCATCGCCCTACCGTTGCTCTTGGGAGCTGCTGGTCATCAGAAGAACGATATTCCAGTGGCCTTGCAGCAGGCGCGATTACGCTGGCCTGACGTCACTATTCACTACGGCGCTCCGCTTGGCGTCCAGTATGCTCTACTCAAAGCCTTGGCTGACCGGTTGCATGCGGCTGAAGCGGCAGTACCGCCGGTTCCTCGCGCCGAGACTGCGCTGGCGCTGATCGGACGAGGCAGCAGCGATCCCGACAGCAATGCCGACGTTGCACGTATGGCGCGTTTGTTGTGGGAAGGGCGCGGCTATGCTCACGTTATGTATGGCTTTTACAGCATCACCACGCCAAGGGTGCCCGAAACGATAAACGCTTGTGTTGCGCTTGGTGCTCGTCGGATCATTGTGATACCGTATCTGCTCTTCAGCGGTCGCATTGTGCAACGGATCAGGGCACAAGTCAACGACGCACGCACACGCTACCCGGATCATGACTTCGTAGTGACTGAACACCTTGGGCTTCACGAAGGTGTCATTACCGCCATCCAACAACGGTTTCAAGAGGCAACCGAGGGGTACGCCGCAGTAAACTGTGATCTTTGTAAATACCGACGGCTGTTTCCGGGCTACACCGCCGACTTTGGTCGGCCACAGACCAGCGATCACGAACACGGGTTGCGTGGCGAGACAGCGAACAACGGGATGAAAACCATCTTGCCGCCACGCTACCGTGGCGGTCGTCCGGTAAGTGCTGCACCGATGAGTGCAGCGCCGCTCGTCTTCGACGAAACCGGGCAGGTCGCCTGGGATCGCATTTGGGGCGGTGATGATCCGAGCAATCCCTTCTGTGAACTGGCATTAGCCGGTGGCCCACCTCATCGCGGTACCCTGCTCGAACCGGTTGATCCGGAAACCATACGGGTCGATCCAGAAGGCTACGCCCGTGTCATTGCTGAACTTCGCCGCGCCTTGACGATGGTGACCGATCTGCCGGTCACTACCGATGTCGCACCAGGCTGGATTGGTCTGATTTGCGAGAGCGAAGAGATGGCCATCTGGCTGTTACGTGCGATCATCGTAGAAAATGTCAGTGTACGACGGGAAGATCGCACCTTGCTGTTGCCCGCAGGCCCACAGTTTCGCCTTGATGGAGAGATCAAAAACGTGGTCACGGCAGTCGCCAAGACCTACCACTACTGGAAAGAGCATATTCAACGATGAACAGCACTGCATGCCATATCTTTATCCTGCATGATCTGGGTGATAACATCACCCAATTAGCTCAGGCAATTGCTGATGGCGTCACATCTGTGCCTGGTGTGACGGTCAAGATCAGCCAACCCAATCATGCCACGAAAGCCGATCTGCTCGAAGCCGACGGTATCATTATCGGTACGCCAAACTGGACGGGGATCAAAGGCACGCTCAAACGCTGGCTCGACACCACCGGCGATCTGTGGGAAGAGGGTAGCCTGGCCGGGAAAGTAGGTGCCGCCTTCACCAGCAGCGCCGGACGACATTCGGGTACCGAGTTTACTCTACTCTCGGTTTTACACTGGATGTTGGGGAGCGGCATGATTATCGTTGGTTTGCCGTGGAGTGAAACGATGATCCGATCCGGATCATACTACGGCGCAACCGCCGTTGGGTCAGTTACAGAGGAAGATTTGGCTCAGGCGTATGCGTTGGGCCAGCGCGTCGCGCAAGTAGCAGTCCAATTACGGCGAGGAGCAACGCCATGAACAACCACGCATCGCCAGCAGCGAGTGGCGCCGAGATCGCCGCACGCTCGTTTGCTATCATTCGTGCCGAGCTGGCTGCCCGCAACGTGATCGTACCATCGCCACTCACGGCCATCGTAGAACGAGTCATTCACACCACCGCCGATTTTGAGTTTGCCGAGCTGGTCAAGGCTAGCTCTGGTGCGATTGAAGCCGGTATTACCGCCTTGCAGCGTGGATGTGCGGTCATCACCGATGTGCAGATGGTGCGAGTCGGGATCGATCAACGACGCCTGCACCGCTTCGGCGGTAGCGTCGATTGCTTCAACGACAGTGAGCCGGTACTGGCATTGGCAACCGCTACTGGTCTTACCCGCAGTGCGGCAGCTATGCGCTGGGCGTATGAGCAAGGTCGCCTGGATGGGGCCATTGTGGCGATTGGGAATGCACCAACCGCTCTGCTTGAGGTGATCGCTCTGCTCGATCGTGGTGCACGACCGGCGTTAATTGTCGGTACACCGGTTGGCTTCGTCAACACTGTCGAGAGCAAAGAGGCTCTCATGGCCTGTACCAACGTCGAGTGGATTGTCACGGTTGGGCGCAAGGGTGGCTCACCGGTGGCAACGGCGGTTGTCAATGCGCTGCTGCGGCTGGCAACGGGTGAAGATAACAGCGCATAATGGAGATGCCCATGGCCGATATGGTTCCACCACGGAATAAACGCGGCACACGCACCGGCTATACCACCGGCAGTAACGCTGCGGCAGCGGCTAAGGCGGCTACCATCGCGCTCTTGAGTGGACGCTGGCCGGAACAGGTCACGATTACACTACCCATCGGCGAGACAGCGACAATGACTCCCGCCATCACCCGCCTCGACACCGATAGTGCATACTGCTGTATGGTAAAGGATGCCGGTGATGACCCTGATGTGACCCACGGCGCCTTGATCTGCGCCCAGGTACGGATTGTTGCCACACCGGGGATACATATTGAGGGTGGGCAGGGTGTCGGTCGAGTAACGCTGCCCGGTCTCGGCTTACCAATCGGCGGTCCTGCAATTAACCCGGTGCCCCGCCAACAAATTACCGCGAATGTTATCGATGCAGTACGTGAATATGCGCCCGACGGTGAGGCCTTTCTTGATCGGCAGGGGCTTGAGGTTATCATCAGTGTGCCCGATGGCGAACGGATCGCCCAGAAGACTCTAAATCCCCGACTTGGGATTGTGGGCGGAATCAGTATTCTCGGTACAACCGGCAAAGTCTTCCCATACAGTACGGCAGCCTGGCGAGCCAGTGTGATCCAGGCTGTGGAAATGGCAGCTCGGAACGGTGTGCCAAAGATTATCTTATGTACCGGTGGTCGTTCAGAAAAATTTGCTATGCAGATTTTTCCCGAATTACCTGAAATTGCGTTTGTTGAGTTGAGTGTGTTCACCGGCGATGCGCTGAAGGTATGTGTCAGTCATGGGGTTCCGGCGGCTGCATTTGTAGGTATGATCGGCAAGATGATCAAAACCGCTCAGGGCCACATGCAAACCCACGTCGCCGGTAATCAGGTTGATTTTACGTTTCTGGCTCAGATCTGTCGCGAAGTTGGTGCACCAGATACCTTCGTCGAGGAGGTAGCACGTGCCAACACCGGTCGGCACTTTCTCGAACTGTGCCAGGCCAATGGTCTGACAGCACCACTGCAACGGATTGTTGAATTGGCGCTCGATCAATGTCTGCGGTTCATTACCAGTCTGGGTGGAACGATGGATTTTGAGACGATTCTCGTCGATTTCGACGGGAACGTGCTGGCACGTGCGGCCAGAACCGGTATGCAACCAACGACACCGATAACACCACCTCCACCGCTGATCGAACGTCTACCGAACGAACCGTTGCCTGAGACCGACGAGCCGGTGGAGGATGTATGAGTCGACGCACACCTATTTTGGTTGTTGGTCTGACTGCTGCCGGCGCCGAGGGCCTGCCCGTTCATCTCTGCGAACGGATTCGGCGCGCCGATTTGCTGGTTGGCGGTAAGCGACAGCTCGCAGCATTTGCCGATGTTCCCGCTGAACGCCTGACCATCGAAGCCAGCGTTGAACCGGCCCTATCGCGGTTGTATAGCGCCTGGGAGAGCGGAGAAACCGCCGTCGTGCTGGCATCGGGTGATCCTCTTTGGTACGGTATTGGCAGTAGCTTGCGCCGTCGGTTTCCAGCCGAAGCGCTTGAGATTATACCGGCACCCACGGCAGCCCAACTTGCGTTTGCCGCCTTGGCCGAACCATGGCACGACGCTGTCTTGCTCAGTGCGCATGGGCGTCCGCTGGTCAACGTTATTCCTGCGGTTCTGAGCGCAGCCAAGGCCGCTATCCTGACCGATCACCAGCAGACGCCGGCAGTCATTGCACAGGCGTTGATCACCGCCGGATTAGCGCCAGATAGTCGCTGTGCGGTATGTGAACAGCTCGGCGGGACACGACAACGAGTTGTACGGGCAACGCTCGCCGAGATTGTTAACAGCACGTTCGATCCGTTGAATGTGCTGATCGTCTGGAATGACCATCCGCGTCAGCCAGTTCCACCCGGTTTACCCGATGAAGCTTTTAGCACCGAAGCCGGTCAACTGACGAAACGCGAGATTAGGCTGCTCAGTCTGGCCGAACTGGCAATCCAGCCAGGCGAGGTATTATGGGACATTGGCGCCGGCAGTGGATCGGTAGCGATTGAGGCAGCTCGCGCCTGTCCAACCGCCCAGGTCTATGCGGTCGAGCGTCGGGCAGTTTTCGTTGATCACATTCAGACGAATCTGCGCCGCTTTCCGGCGCCCAATCTACACGTGTTCCATGGCGAAGCTCCAGAGGCATGCCGGTCATGGCCTGACCCGCATGCCGTCTTTGTGGGTGGCAGCGGTGGACGTCTAGCCGACATCGTGATGCTGGCCCGCCAACGATTGCAACCTGCTGGACGATTAGTGATCAATCTGGTCATGACGGGTCATCTTGCCCAAGTGATACAGCTCTTGCCAGGTGCACGGGTCACGCACATCCAGATCAATCGCGGGACACCAATTCAATCCGATCTACGATTTGCCGCTCTCAACCCGGTGTATATCGTTGTCTGGCGAAAAGAGGCAACCTATGACTGATACTCCAGAGCTGATCGCCGTCGGACTTGGTCCCGGCGATCCCGAATTGATTACACTCAAAGGACTGCGCGCCATTCAAAGCGCCGATGTTATTTTCACTCCTCTCAGTCGCGAAGGCGATACCAGTATCGCCTTGCAGATTGCCACCCCCTGGATTGATCAAGAACGCCAGCGTGTGGTGCGCCTGCCTCTGCCGATGACCCGTGATGCCGGTCAATTGCGTCCGGCCTGGCAAGCGGCTGCCGCGACGATTCAGCAAGAACTGACCGGCAGCCAACGGGGTGTCTATCTCTTACTCGGCGATCCACTGCTGTACGGCACGTTCAGTTATCTCTGGCGTGAGCTACGCGCCGCCGCCGCCGACATCACGGTCAAGATCATTCCCGGTATTACCTCATTTGCCGCGGCTGCCGCCGCTGGTGGTCTCCCACTGACCATGGCCGACGAGCGGTTCATCGTGGTACCGGCCAGCTATGAAACCGACACGCGCACCCTGCAACGGCTGCTCACCGATTTCAACACCGTCGTTCTAATGAAAGCCGGTACGGTCTTACCGACAATTGTCACAGCCTTGCAGCAACTCAATCTACTCGACTATGCCCTCTACGCCGAGCGAGTCGGGTTGGAGGGCGAATTCATCACCCGCGATCTGCGTACCCTCGATCTCCAACATCGTCCTTATCTTTCGTTGGTCATCGTTCGTCGTGGAGGATGGCTATGATCTACCCTGCTATTCCAGGTACCGTCTATTTTGTTGGTGCTGGCCCCGGCGCCCCCGATCTCATTACAGTGCGTGGACGTGATCTCCTGACCCAGGCTGACTTGATCCTCTACGCCGATAGTCTGGTGGATGCAGCCCTACCGTTGGCGTATGCCCGGCCTGAAGCGCGCATCATCGGCTCGGTCGAAATGCACCTCACGCAGATCGTGCAGGTGATGAGCGAAGCGGCACGGGCCGGGCAAGTGGTGGTGCGCTTACACAGCGGCGATCCGGCGCTGTACGGTGCAATTCACGAGCAGATGGCGGCGCTCGATGAAGCCGGTATCCCCTACGAGATTGTGCCCGGTGTGACCGCTGCCTTCGCACTCGCGGCGCGCCTCGGCGTTGAGTTGACAGTGCCCGAACTGGTGCAAACTATCATCTTGACCCGACCCGGCGGACGAACGCCGTTACCAGAACGCGAACATCTACGCGGCTTGGCGGCTCACGGTGCTTCGCTGGCGATCTACCTGGGGATTACCCGGATTCAGCAGGTCGTAGACGATCTGCTAGCCGGTGGCGTCTACACGCCAGAAACTCCGGTTGTGGTGGCCTACCGCGTCTCCTGGCCCGATGAAGTGATCATCCACGGCACGTTAGGCGATATTGTCACCAAAGTGAAGGCTGCTGGCTTTACTCGCCAGGCTCTGATTCTAGTCAGCGCCGCACTTGATCCATCGCACAAACGCACCGACCGGCCGACCAGCCATCTCTACAATCCGCAGTTTAGCCATCGTCTCCGCCGACGTGTCGTGTCAGATGATGGAAATGGTGCGAACAGCGATCAGTCTGCTTTCCATGCTTAAGCCTGATATGAGGAACGAGAGCGATCTCCTGAGCAAGAACAAGCACCTCTTGACCAAGACAGATAGAGATAGCAAATGACGAGGAAACTCAGTGATCAATATACCCTGGCAGAGGCAGCTACGACACCATCGTCGATCATTGTCGTTAGCCGTGCCGGCGTCGAACTTGCTAATCGGTTGGCACAACACGTTCCGGCGACGATCTGGGTGCCAGAGCGATTCGTTGCAACAGTTCCTGGCGGACGCACGTACACAACACTGCGCGAAGCGGTGCAGATGGCCTGGCGTCAGAGTAGCGCGATTATCTTCATCGCCGCAACCGGGATTGCCGTGCGCTTGATCGCACCACTGCTCAACGCGAAAACAGTCGATCCGGCGGTGATCTGCCTCGATGAACAGGGCCAGGTTGTTGTACCCCTGGTTGGCGGGCATCGTGCCGGTGCGAATGCGCTAGCTCGTCGGATTGCAACCATCACTGCCGGTCTGGCCGCTATCACGACTGCAAGCGACGTTCAGGGCCTGCCAGCACTCGATCTCATCGGAAAGGAACAGGGTTGGCGCCTGGCGCCGGATTCGGCCACGACCCACGTTATGGCTTGCCTGGTGAACGGCGATCCCGTTGGGGTGTGGGTCGATCCGGTGCTACCGGCGGCGCGTGCGCTGTTAGCCGCCGAGCTAGCTCCGGTGACAACGGTTGAATGGGTAGAGGATGCGGAAGTGCTGACCGATCCTCGCTTTGCCGCAGTGATTATTGTCTCGCATCGACGGCTTGATACACTCTGGACAAGAATACGCCACAAGGCGTTACGTTATTTTCTGCCGTCTCTGGTGATCGGCATCGGTTGTCGCCGTGGTGTCCCGGTTGATGAACTTGCTACCGCAGTCACAACGACCCTGGCGCAAAATGATCTACTGACCGAGTGCGTCGCCGCTATCGCAACTGCCGACTTGAAAGCCGATGAGACCGGTATCACAGCTCTGGCCGATCATTTCGGTGTTCCGCTTACGGTCATTAACACCGAGCAACTGCAAGCCCTCGATCCGCAAGCCTTTAGCCCGAGTGCTGCGACTCGTTTCGCCCTACCGGGTGTGGCTGAGCCATGTGCGACAATAGCGGCCCAGGGGCCGCTCATGGTACCCAAACAGGTCTTTGAGCGATGCACGGTTGCAATTGCCCTCAATCAATCTGCCGCAGTTCCATCATTGTCCTCAACCGGCATCCTCGTATTGGTCAGCATCGGCCCTGGAGATCTGGCCCATCTCACCGAAGCAGCCCGGCGGGCGCTATGCAATGCGGAGATTGTGACCGGCTATGCTCGCTATATTGACCTGATTCGACCTTTGCTCCGCGCCGATCAAGAGGTGATTGAAACACCGGCTATGGGCGACGAGATAGGACGGGCACAGATGGCGATTGACCTAGCGCGGGCCGGTCGGCGTGTAGCCTTGGTAAGCAGTGGTGACATAGGGATTTACGCGATGGCTGCTCCTGTGTTCGAGCAATTACAGGCCATCGGTTGGAATGGCCGCGATCCGGTCGTTGAAGTTATTCCGGGCGTCAGTGCATTTCAGGCGCTGGCTGCTCGCATCGGCGCACCGATCAATCATGACCTTTGTCTGATCAGCCTCAGCGATTTACTCACGCCGTGGTCGCTGATCGAACGGCGATTGCGTGCTGCGGCCCAGGCCGATTTCGTCGTCGCACTCTACAACCCACGTTCACAAGGGCGCAACTGGCAACTCGCCGCTGCTCTCGCTATTTTGCGCGACCATCGCCCGCCAACAACACCGGTTGTCTTTGGCCGACAGGTGAGCCGCGACGATGAGCAGATTACCGTCACTACTCTAGCAGCCGCCGATCCTATCCAGGCCGATATGCTTACTTTGGTACTGATTGGAAATAGCCAGAGCTTCCACCTGTCTGGGCATGTGGTCACTCCACGCGGCTACACAACGCGCCCTTATCAACCGGCCACTGCTATGCTGGCAACCGGAGCGAGCGACTACCCGATCATTCTGACCAAACCCGCTCATTTCCCGGCAGTCGTTATTGGCGGTGGCAATGTCGGTGAACGTAAGGTACGCGGCTTACTGGCTGCCGGGGTACCGGTACGACTGATTAGCCCGACAGCGACCACCCAACTGATCGCATGGGCCGAAGAGGGTCGATTAGTCTGGGAACGTCGAACCTACCAACCAGGCGATCTTAACGGGGCAAGACTGGTGTTCGCGGCAACCAACGACCGTACTGTTAACGCACGGATTGCCGCTGCTGCGATTGCCGCCGGAGCACTTTGCAATGTGGCTGATAACCCGACCGAAGGCGACTTTCATGTACCGGCTGTCTATCGCAGTGGCGGCATCACTGTGACTGTGAGCAGTATCGGTAGCGCTCCCACCCGATCTACCGCCTTACGCGATGCCATCGCCAGTTGGCTAGAAACTATTGGAGTAAGCACCCATGAGCGGTAAAGCATACCTCGTTGGCGCCGGCCCTGGTCGGGCCGATTTGATAACAGTACGCGGTCTGAATGTATTGCGGCAGGCTGATGTCGTGCTCTACGATCGTCTCATTGCCGCATCCCTACTCGACGAAGCACCAGCGCACGCTGAACGTATCTTTGTCGGCAAACGTCCCGGTCATCACGCCTGGCGACAGGATGGCATCAATGAGACGTTGGTTCGTCTGGTGCGTAATGGCTTGCAGGTCGTGCGTTTGAAGGGTGGTGATCCGGGCGTATTTGCCCATGTCGCCGAAGAGGCAGCAGCTCTGGCCGCTGCCGGTCTGCCGTTTGAAATTGTACCTGGCGTTTCGTCGGCGCTGGCAGTGCCACTCTGCGCCGGTATTCCCCTAACCTGGCGCGGCATCGCCTCGGCGTTCACCGTCGTCTCTGGTCACGAAGTCACAGCCCACGGCTGTAGTGGAATCAGTTGGTCATTGCTTGCCGCTACCCCCACTCTGGTTGTCCTGATGGCACTCGGTCGGATCGAGCAGGTCTGCGCTGCGCTGATCGCTGCTGGCCGTAATCCTGACACGCCGGCTGCCCTGATCAGTCGTGGGGCTAGTCATCAACAGCGAACCTTACGGGCAACGTTGGGCACGATGGCTGAACATCAACGGTTAGCGCAACTTCCGCCGCCGGCAGTGCTTGTCGTGGGTGACGTGGCACTGCTGGCCGACACCCTGGCCTGGTACGACCCGGCTCAGTATCCGGCAGAGCCAATGCTCTGGGAAGAGATATGAACACCTTGAGCGAAAAGACAATCCTGCTCCCCAGACTGCTATTCGCCGCACCGATGAGCGGCAGCGGAAAGACGACCCTGACCGCTGGCGTGATCGCCGCTCTCCGACGGCGTGGTCTGCAAGTTGCGCCGTTCAAATGCGGCCCCGATTACATCGACCCCGGTTACCATGCGTTGGCTGCTGGACGGCCATGCCATAACCTCGATTCCTGGCTTGTTGACCCCGAACAGATGACCGGTATCCTGACGCGACGTAGTATTGGGGCCGATCTGGCTCTCATCGAAGGCGTTATGGGCCTCTTCGATGGCTACGGCGCTACAGATGATACCGGTAGTAGTGCGCACATTGCTCGTCTGACCGCGACACCGGTGATTATCGTGCTCGATGCCAGAGCAATGGCGCGTACCGCTGCCGCACTTATTGCTGGCTTACGAGACTTTGATCGTCGATTGCAGATCGGCGGTGTCATCCTGAATCGGGTTGGTAGTTCACGTCACGCAGCACTCATCCGTAATGCAATTGAACAGACGATTGGAGTGCCGGTGCTAGGCTTTCTCGAACGTGCCCCGGAACTGGCGCTCCCCGAACGTCACCTTGGTCTGGTACCGGTCGCTGAGCCGGGGCGCTGGCAGGAATGGCTAACGAACGTTGCCGATCGGGTTGCTGCTACCATTGATCTCGACCATCTGCTAAACATTGCCCGTACTGCACCACCTCTTGCCGTAACACCGCTCCCAACCGTTTCATCACCTGACACGAACACCAAACCGGTCATCGCAGTTGCTCGTGATGAAGCCTTTAACTTCATCTACCCCGACAACCTCGATCTCTTACAGGCTGCTGGCGCCGAATTAGCCTTCTTCAGCCCGTTACGCGACGTTGCTCTCCCGGAACGTACCGCTGCCATCTATCTGTGTGGAGGGTTTCCTGAATTGTATGCCACCCAACTGAGCGCTAATGCCACACTGCGCCAGGCGATTCGCATCGCTGCCGAAGCCGGAATGCCGATATACGCCGAGTGTGGCGGGTTGATGTACCTGACCGAAACACTCATTGATCAGCACGGTCAGGCTTTCTCGATGGTCGGTGTGCTGCCCGGTCAATCACGCATGACCCAGCGTCTGACTCTAGGGTATCGCACCATAACGCCCCAAGCTGACACATGGCTCTGGCGTACCGGTGAGTCTCTGCGCGGTCACGAGTTTCATTACTCGGTGTGGGCAGAGCGACCACCAACACTACCGTCGCTCTACACCTGTTTGCCCGACGAACTACGGCCTTATACTGCAACCGAAGGTGTAGTGATCAAGAATACCCTGGCTTCGTACATTCACCTCCACTTTCTCTCTTGTCCACACGCCGCCGAACGATTCGTTGCCGCAGCGCTGAGAAATGCCAGTAGTAGTAAGTAGAGGAGTGAGAAAAGATGTGAGTTCTAAACCTGCACCTGGCGCGTGAGGAATCTCGCCTCGCTCAAAACACCTGTTTGCGTGTGTCTGCAACCTCCGTGCTATCGCCTGTTTCATCATCCAGAAAGGTCATCGCCTATGAGGAACATCGTCCTCTTCACCGGTGGCGCTCGCAGCGGTAAAAGTCGCTGTGCCGAACGCTACGCAGCCCGCCTTAGTGAACGGATTGTCTACATAGCAACTGCAACGCCCGATGACGATGAAATGCGCGAGCGCATCACCAATCACCGTGCTCGACGGCCGGCTACCTGGCATACCATTGAAGCACCGACTGCTGTTGCCAACGCTCTCAACAATCTAACGGCCGGTACTGTTGTGCTGCTCGACTGTCTTTCACTGTTGGTCAGTAATCTCTTACTGGCAAATGAATCAGCGCCAGAACCGGCAATTCATCACGAAATCACATCATTGCTGTCAACTGCGAGCAGTCGCAACCTCACATTGATTGCCGTCACCAATGAGGTGGGAATGGGCATCGTACCGGCCTACCCACTCGGCAGACGGTATCGCGATCTGTTGGGATGGGTCAATCAACAGGTTGCGGCAGTGGCACGTGAAGTCTATCTAGTGACCTGCGGTATCGCGGTAGAATTGCGTACCCTGGAGGCAGCATGGAATCGTACAGTCCAGTAGTGCACGGTGCACTCGACGAAACTGAACTGGCCCGCTTGGGATTGAGCGCCAGTCAATTGATCGACTTCAGCAGCAATATCAACCCTTTCGGTCCACCCGACTCCGTTCTGCAAGCGCTGCGGAGCCTCAATCCCGCACCGTATCCTGACCGGAGTTGTCTCCGTTTGCGGACACAATTGGCCGCGATCCATCATTGCTCAACAAACGCCATCCTGGTGGGAAATGGGGCAAACGAGCTGATCCATCTCATTGCCCGCGCCTTTGGCGAAGCCGGCGCCTCTGTGCTCGTTGTCGGGCCGACGTATGGCGAGTATGCGCATGCGTCACGACTAGCTGGTATGCAAGTTGTCGAGCTACGGAGCTCGATTGAAACAGGATTTCGTCCCGATCTCCCCGACTTATTCACCTCCATCGAACGGCTCCGTCCCCGCCTATGCTGGCTTTGCGTCCCCAATAATCCCACCGGCATTGATCTCTCACCTGATACGATTTTCGAACTGGCGCAGGCCTGTGTGGCTGTCGGGGGGCGTCTCATCCTTGATCGGGCGTATCTGACTCTCAAACGCAACGCCACTACTCACGATCCGCTTGACCATATCAGCGTACCGCACCTGATCCGCATCTACTCGCTTACCAAGAGCTATGCTGTTGCCGGCCTCCGCATCGGTTATCTGCTCGCCGACTCCAAAACGGTAGCCGCTATCGCTCACTTCCAACCGGCGTGGAGTGTTAACAGTGCAGCGCAGGTGGCAGCGCTGGCGATGCTCGCTGACACCACATTCCTGCCCACGACATTACCACAGCTCTGGGCAGCCAGCGATGAGCTTGTCCACAACCTGCGTCAGCTCGGTCTGACCGTCTGGCGGGCAGACCTACCCTTTATGCTCGTTAACTGTACCAATGCAGGGATGGTTCGTCACCAACTGCTCAAGCGTGGGTATGTGGTACGAGACTGCACATCGTTTGGTTTGCCGGAATGGGTACGAGTTGCACCTCGCCGGCCAGTAGACAATGCACGGCTCCTGGCGGCCTGGCGCGAGATACTGTCTAAATAGGATAGCGCAGCGAGGGGGCCATCTTTCCCTGCAAACCCTATCAACAACGAGAGGATAACCCTATGCCAGCTCCTGTCTTGATGGTTGTCGGTACTGCTTCGTCTGTTGGCAAAAGTACCCTGGTGACCGCACTCTGCCGGTTGGCCTACCGCCGTGGCTTGCGCGTTGCGCCCTTCAAAGCCCAAAACATGAGCAATAATGCCGCTGTTACTGTGGACGGCAAAGAAATTGCCCGTAGTACGGCAGTACAGGCTGCTGCCGCTGGAATAGAACCCACTGTAGCCATGAATCCCATTCTCATCAAACCAGAGGGCCAGCGCCGCAGCCAGATTATTGTCGAAGGTCGGCCCTGGCATACGCTTACCGCCAGCGATTTCTGGCAACGCAAAGCCCAACTCTGGTCGGTGGTTACGCGCAACCTCGACCATCTACGCGCTACCTACGATCTGGTGATTGCCGAAGGCGCCGGTAGTCCGGTCGAACTCAATCTTAAAGCGGGCGATATTGTCAATATGCGCGTAGCCCACTACGCGCAGGCCCGGACCGTACTCGTCGGCGATATTGATCGCGGTGGCATTTTTGCCCAACTGTTGGGAACCTTAATGCTGCTCGAACCCACCGAACGCTCACTCATTACCGGCCTGATCGTCAATCGCTTTCGCGGCGATCCGGCATTGTTCGCCGATGGCATCACTATCTTACAAGAGCGCAGTGGCTTGCCGGTGTTGGGAGTTGTGCCGTGGCTAGAAGACATCGGCTTACCCGAAGAGGATGCTGTTGCTCTTGAGCACATGCAAGATAGACCGTCTCAAGGCTTGACTATTGCGGTCATTCGCTTGCCAGGCATTGCCAACTTCGACGACTTTGATCCGCTCGTTCGAGAGGCTGGCGTGACGGTACGTTATATCGAGCACCCTACAGAACTGAGCGGCGCGGCGGCGGTGATTCTCCCCGGCACAAAGCACACGCTGGCGGCTCGCCGTTGGCTACGTGAACGTGGTTTTGATACTGCACTACACCAGTTTTCGGGCGCGATTGTCGGTATTTGTGGTGGTTATCAACTGTTGGGCCAACGCATCAGCGATCCGTTGGCCGTCGAAGGCGATGGTGGTGAAGAGGCCGGGTTGGGCTTGCTCCCTATTGAAACGACGTTCAGTACCCACAAGCAAACCACGCGCACCATTGCATACCCACACGTCGCCTGGGCTGGTCGCGCACCGGTTTTTGGCTACGAAATTCATATGGGGCAAAGCCATCGCTTGAGAACCGCCCAACCTCTGCTACAGATTGTGCAGCGCGGTGCCGATCCAACCACTGCCGAGGATGGCTGTCTGAGTCCTGATGGACGGATATGGGGTTGCTATCTACACGGCATCTTTGCCAACGACGATTTCCGTCGCGGATGGTTACGTCAGTTGGGCTGGCAACCGGCACCGATCAATAACCCAACCGTTGATCCTTTTGACCGATTAGCCGATCATGTTGCCGCAGCACTTGGCCCAACAGTGATTGAAAAACTGTTAAGCGGTGAGAGTAAAAACGACTAAACGCAGGTCAACCGCCTCTGCTGCTAGGTTAGGGCTTCTCGACGTTTTCAGTTTTTAGTCGTGTTCGTCGAAGGTTTTTCATATTCTCACGCCCATCCCTGAGCTGCGCCGTTTGCCTGTGAGCACGGGCCTCTGGCCCGAATCCTGCGATGTCAGGGAAGGAACCATCGTTTAGCGCATTAACACATTATCACCTCCAGGTCCCCGCTTGCGTCACCCCCCACTCCCGCTTGCGGGGGGGTGAAGAAGAAACCTAGTACGTACAATAGGCGATTTGAGAAGCCTGACGTACCTCGCAACTTACATATGCTTGGCGCTATGTTCATTTGTCGCGCCCCGCCGGGTCATGGGCCTTTTTTCGTCTGCTCTCTCCTCCATCATTAACTACCGGATAGGGAAAGAGCTTTGAAAAGCCTCCGGGCACGCTATCAATTGACGTTGCCTTATCGCGCTAGCACAGTCTGCCACTTGCTCCACCGCTGCATGCGAGCACTTACTGCACCGGCAATGCCGCGCCAGCCCCAAGGCTGACCAACCACTATCGTTTTGCCGCGCTGTAATGCCTCCCGTAAATGGTCAACAGTATGACCGGCAAACAGGGTACGGCCTGATCCAATCGTGGCAAGATGATGCGCATCGCTGCCTCCAAGCTGGGTCAGACCATACTCCTGAGCTTTCTGGAGGGCACGCCGATTGTTGAGCGGATTCCAGAGACTGGCATTAAAGACCTCAATCCCGTCGAGGATATTCCAATCGATGTCGTTACGTTCAGGCCCTAGCAGGTTGTGACGACCAATTGACGGTACCAGTGCACCAAACGGATGAGCAGCAAACACCATACCGTTTTGCTCACGCACACGAGCGACTGTCTCGGCCAGACTGAGACCGGCCGGGATGGGCTGTTCAACAAACAACGCCAATACGTGTCCGATTTGGGTCGAGATTTCACAACCGACGATCACCTCAATACCATAGTGCGGTGCCAGGCGACGAGCCTCTAATGCTCCTGCCATGGTATTGTGATCGGTGATTGCAATAATGCGCAGGTCGGTATGTGTTGCAACATACGACAACACCGCCTCAGGAGAGGCGGTGCCGTCACTAGCCGTAGTATGAATGTGTAGGTCGGCTGCGCTGAATGAAGCTGTCACAGGTTTATCTCCTTCTTCCAATATTCCCGCTAAAGCATAGCTGCGATGGATGAAGGAAGGATGATACAGCCATCAAGCGCAGATAAAGATCAGGTAAACTTTTGTGATGAGTGTCACGCACTTACAAAATTCGCTTGCCCAGAGCCGACAACACCAGATCAACTGCCAATTGTGCTGTTGCATTACGTTCATCAAGAATTGGATTTACTTCCACAACATCAAGACTGCGCAGTGCACCACTTTCGGCTATCAACTCCATCGCTAGATGTGCCTCACGCGCCGAAATGCCGCTATTCACCGGGGTACCGACACCCGGCGCTTCGCGTGGATCAACGACATCGAGATCAAAACTCAGGTGAAATCCTGTAGTGTCAGTGGTCGCGATCGTCAGGGCCTTTTCCACGACGGTCGCCATCCCACAGCGGTCGATCTCGTGCATGGTAAAGACAGTGATTGGCGAAGCACGCAGTGCTTCTCGTTCAAGCGGATCGAGATCGCGTACCCCGATCAACACTACTCGTGTCGGATCGAAAGCCGGTACCCGACCGGCCAGCGTGGTCAGCGACGGATGACCGCGCCCAGTCAATACTGCCAGTGGCATCCCGTGAATATTACCACTCGGCGTAGTATGTTCGTCATTAAAATCAGCATGGGCATCGATCCAGATCAGGCCAAGGCGACGATGACGCGCACTGCCACTTGCCGAACCTATTGTCAGACTGTGATCGCCGCCTAACATCAGAGGGAACATCCCCTGTTGAACGATGTCGGCCACTTGCTGCGCCAGGTGTTCACACATCTTAGCAATCGGTTCAAGGTAGCGTAACCGTGCATTGGGGGGTGGCGGTGGTGAGGTTTCGACCATCGGTGTCGCCAGATTACCACAATCGACCACCCGGTAGCCTAATTCACCAAGACGACGGCTCAGACCGGCGTAGCGGATCGCACTCGGTCCCATATCGACGCCGCGTCGTCCTGCTCCTAGATCAATCGGTACCCCAAGAATCGCAATCTGTGGTTTGGTCGTCATGAAGAAGTCGATTCCTCTTTCTCATCAGACGCATCGGTCTGTAACGACAGTGTTTCTGGCGGGCCAAAGAAAACTTCGAGCACACCATTGCGGAAATATGCGCGTCGTGCCGGTCGCTCGGCCAGAGTTGTTGGCAGCAACATATCACGGCGGAAGTTACCGATTTCAATAAACAACTCATCACCGCGTTTAGTCATCGAAACCTTTCCAATCTCGACATGCGGTAATGGCAGGCGTAACACATACTCATCGCCTTGCTTCACAATCTCTTGCGTCTTCCCGATAAAATGAACTTTGACCGGATCATCATCACCGAACAATTGCTGACCAACTATCGACAAATCTTTTATGCCGGCGAGATCACGGGCATAGTAGGGGCTTTCCCAGATCGGCAAGGGCCGGAAGAGGTCGTAGACCATCTGACGATAACCCTGCTGAATGCGGGCTAATTCCTGCATAAAAGCCCCTTCCACCTTATCGACCGGTAGCACCCGATTGAGCACGACCCCATCAACCGGATAGCCAAATAAGGCCAGATAGGTTGAAGCCCGTTGCGCCTCTTTGATCACCATCCGTTCAGGGTTGACCACCAGCCGGTAAGAACTGATTTGGGGATCGGTCAATGTCGCTCGTAGCGCTTCTACACCCTTGGTCAGTCGTTCGAGTTTAGAAAACACATCGGTTGCCGGTACCAATTGCTTGACCAACGGTCGCGCCACTTTAAGCGTGGTCGGTTCCCAATCCATCACGCGCGCTGCGTACCACAGAAAAGTTTCGGGCATTGTTAGCAAACGCACCGTTTCACCGGTGGGGGCAGCATCAACAATCACAACATCGAAATTGCCTTCACGCGCCTGTCGTCGAATGTGGAGCAGACTTACCACTTCTTCCATGCCGGGGATAATAGCGAGCTCTTCGGCTGCCACTTCATCAACCCCCCGGCGGCGGAGCAGGTTACTCAGGTACACCCGTAGTTCACCCCAATGCTGGCGTACCTCATCAAGCACATTGATCTCCTGCCCCCACAAACGTTCGCCAATCTGCGTAGGTAATGAACCTAATGGAGTGTCAAGTGCATCGGCCAGACTATGCGCTACATCGGTACTGACAACCAGGGTGCGATAGCCTAATTCGGCTGCCCGTACTGCTGTTGCTGCCGAGGTAGTAGTTTTGCCGACGCCGCCTTTGCCGAGATAGAGGATCAGCCGCATTGATGCATCCTTTGTTTATTGGTTATTCTACACAGAAACTACTATCTGCTGTCGATGCGACGCCGCATCAATTGTATATGTTGCAGTTAAGCCCGTCAATCTTCTATGGTACACTATTCATGATAATACCTAAACACTACTGCTACATCAAGATGTAAGGAAATTCAGTGCTTTCCGATCTTTTTCTTATTCGTCATGGGCAACCAATTCACAATCCGTCTATTCCGTACCAGCTTCCGCCAGGCCCTGATTTGTCTGAACGTGGTCGGGCCGAGGCGCGTCAGGTAGCAGCATTTCTGGCCGATAAAGGGGTAGAGAAACTTCTAGTCTCGCCATTTGCCCGCACGACCCAAACGGCAGAGGTGCTAGTCGATGCCCTTGGATTACCGGTCTCATTTACCACACTAGTACAGGAACATGCACCGGGGGAGACATTTGAGCAGGTGCGGGCGCGAGTGCGCGAGGTGCTAGCCAGTCTGTTCGATTCGCCGTATCAGCGGGTTGCTATCATTACGCATGGCTCACCAATTCGTGCATTTCTGCTCGAACTAAGCCATGATCAGATCGATCTCCGTTCCCATGTTTACCCCGGTGGCAACCCGGCGCCAACCTGCGGTGTCTGGCACGTCAGCTTCTCGCCGCAACGTGCATGCCGCTTTGATCTGGTATTTAAACCGTCGTAAATTGGGCGGAGATGAGGTATGAGCGATCTTGATGAGGTTATCACTGCTCTAGCGCACCATCTGCATGCCGCGCAGCACGTGACAGTCTTGACCGGTGCAGGTATCTCGGCGGAAAGTGGTATTCCTACCTTCCGCGATGCTCAAACCGGTCTCTGGTCGCAGTTTGATCCGGAAGAACTGGCTTCACCAGCGGGCTTTGCCCGCAATCCAGGGTTGGTCTGGCGCTGGTACGCCGAGCGACGGATCAAAGCCTGTGCTGCTCAGCCCAATCCGGCTCATTATGCCCTGGTCGATCTGGCAAAGATGGTGCCAAAGTTGACCCTCATCACGCAGAATATTGATGGTTTGCACCAGCGTGCCGGTAGTCAAAATGTGATCGAATTACACGGTAGTCTTCATCGTGCCCGCTGCATGGCCGACGGTACCGTGCATACAACCTGGGATTACGATGAAGAGCTACCCCAATGTCCCGACTGTGGCGCTTTGTTGCGTCCCGATGTCGTCTGGTTCGGTGAATATCTCCCAGCCGCTGCCCTAGAGGCAGCTTACGCTGCAACGCTTGATTGCGATGCCTTCCTCTCAATTGGTACGTCAGGCGTTGTCGAACCGGCAGCCTCTCTGCCGCGGATCGCTCTAGCTCGCGGGGCAACCGTTTTGATCCTCAACCTCGAACAAACTATTGCGGCTCGCCCACCGCTATTCACCATCAATGGCAGAGCTGGTGAGGTGTTGCCGCATTTGGTCGAGACGATGCGGCGTCTGAGAGCTTGATTCAGAAACTTGGGCTTTTGATGAGTCTTGACCATGACATCTCCATCGTGGTCAGGAAAATGGCGGCAGTGTCGGTGCTGCGATCACGCCTGGCGGCCCTCACCTTCCCCCAGCCCCCTTCCTCTCCTCCACGGGAAGCGGCAGAGGGGGGAGGTTCGCGTCGCAGTAGCGATCCTGCGCCTGCATCTTACAACGATGGCGCGTCCATCAGATCACCCCTCTCCCGCAGCGCGGGAGCGGGGCCGGGGGTGAGGGCGCGCCGCAGCTATGTCTTTCACCGCGTTGGTAGGGGCGGGTTTGGAACCCGCCCCTACTGGCGTATTTCTGAGATGGGCGCGGACTCCACCGCTGCCACTGCAAGATGTGGCCCAGAGGCCCGTGCCCCAAGAGAACCATACGAGTTAGGGATGGTAGTGAGGCTGTGAAGGGCGTTATTGGTGAACACGACCAAAAACTGAGAAATCTATCCCCTAACTTTCACTCAAGCCTCCTTCCGTTCTCACGCGGCGAGCGGAAGGGGAGCCTGCGATAGATTGGTGTACACTGCGCTGCTATTGCATCGCAGTGATTGCCGCCTGACGGAAGGCATCTACCGCCGCATCAATGACTCGTTGCGGGTTCCCACCGGCTGAAGTCACAATTGCACGTAGTGTCTCGCCGTTCCGTAGCCGAGTACGGATAGTCGCCTGATCAAGTCCGGTCTGATCGGCAGCGGCCTGGATCAACCATCCTAGGGTGCTCCGTTGTGATGCTTTTGCTGCCCGATCAGCTAATTGGGTTCCTAACGTTGTATCGTTAACCAGCGTCGTCGCTCGATCACGAATCGTTGTTAACAGTTGATCGGCTTCGGCCTGCGTCAATCGACCGTTACTCACTGCCTGATCAAGCCGTGTCTTCGCTGCATCCACCACAGCCTGCACCAGCGCCTCGCCACTGCTACCGTTGGCAGCAGCAATCTGGGCCAGACTCCGGCCGTTTTGTAACTCGGTACGAATGGTGGTGGTATCAAGTCCGGTCAGCGAACTCAGCGTGCGGATCAAGTAACCTACACTAACATTACTCAGACTTCGCCAGCCACCGCCGCGACCATACGCCAACTCTACTGAAGCTGGATCGGTTGCTACGCCATGGGCGGCATGGGCCGTTAGTGGTGAAACCCAGAGGAGTGCAAATGCCAGCACTGCACCACTCAAAGCACGTAAAACCATTCGTTTCATACTTGCACCTCCGTTGCAGTTATTTGCGGTTTCGTTGCACCTACTGGCGCTATCGTCACAATAGAGCAAGACTGTGAAGGAATTATGAAGTGATCATGAGAAGATCGTGGATCGTAGTGCAACAAACATATCTCGCCGACGTCCTATAGGCAGGAAGTGAATACCGTCTACAAGACAAGGAGTAATGCTATGACAACCAGCCGTCTTACTCGTAGCGCAACCGACAGCATGATCGGCGGTGTATGCGGTGGTCTCGCCCGTTACTTCGGTATCGACAGTACTATTGTTCGTCTCATTTTCGTGTTAGCCGTGCTGAGCGGACTTAGCCCCCTTATCTACGTTGTGCTCTGGATCATTATGCCGAAAGAGGAAGTGACGGTTCCGCCACCAGCACAAGACCCAACCGGTGAATGGCGCTACGATCCGTATACAGGCCAGAAACTACGCGATTAGGTGAATGACCTTCTCCTCACCTTCCCCCTGGTCCCTTCCTCTCCCCAATGGGGAGAGGAAGGATGAGCTTGAGGGAGTAGGAACAAGCCCTTTCCTCTCGTTAATATAGGGTCTGGTATGACGATGTTACCGGTAAGTGTGACAGACCTGATCATGACACATCTGGGCAAACCTGTTGAGCGGGTTGAATACCTGCACAGCAGTTTCGGTGCGCAACTGGTTCGCCTTACGCTGGGTGGCGAGCGATTTGCGCTCAAGTGGGCTGGTGGTGGATCGCCAGCCGCGATGCTGATGGCCGAAGCGCACGGTCTGCGAACACTGGCTGCAACCAATACCATCCGTGTGCCGGCGGTGATCCTGGCACTCGCGGCCAACGAACAACAACCAGCCATTCTCCTCAGTGAATGGATCAATGGTGATGGTCACGCTGTGGATCAGGCCCGTTTGGGTGAGCAACTGGCTGCTCTCCACCGTTGCACTGCCGCTGCTTATGGATTGGAATGTGATAATTTTATTGGTGGTACGCCTCAGTACAACGGATGGAAAACCGATTGGATTGAGTTCTTTCGCGAACGACGGCTCATTCCTCAGATCGAACTAGCAGCCCGCAATGGATTGCTACCAAGCCACCGTCGGCAAGCGCTCAACGACATTGTTGCTCGCCTCGACCACTGGCTCAGTGGTGTTGCGCGTGTCCCATCGCTCATCCACGGTGATCTATGGAGTGGGAACGTAATTGCCGGTACAGGCGGTATACCTGTGCTTATCGATCCGGCGGTTTCGTACAGTGATCGTGAGGCTGAACTGGCATTTACCGAACTTTTTGGCGGCTTTTCCACCCGTTTCTATCAGGCCTATCAGACGGTATGGCCGCTCGAACCCGGTTATCGTGACCGTCGCGATCTTTATAACCTCTATCACCTGCTCAATCATCTCAATCTGTTTGGCGAAGGGTATGGAGCACAGGTTGATGCTGTTATCCGACGCTATGCTCGGCGATGAGTGGTCTCTGCCATCTTTTCACCAGCAGGGCAGGAGTGTAACCTGCCCTATTGATGCTGCCCGTGATGGCTATTTGCCCTTATCGACCAGGTAATAACGTATATTCAACGACTGCCCGGCGTTCGCTGCGGTTGCCGTAGGCACTGATCGCATAGCGCCCAACCGGGTCTTGCTCACTCAGATAGACTTCAGTGGTGAACGTTCCATCGGCGTCGGCGGTAACATCACCCAGCCATTCGGTGGCATAATCGGGTAAGGTTGCCCACAACGTAATGACTTCGCCAGCCAGAAAGCCGCTGCCGCTCAATCTGATAGCCTGGCGTTGTTGACCACTTTCCGTTGCCACGCTAAGCTGGGCTGTACCACGTGGCTTGAGTGTATCGCCGACCAACACCTCAAAATCAACAATTCCATTTCCACCACTCTGTAGGCCACGCGCTGTCAGGGCGTAACGTCCTACCGGAATATTATTGCTAAGCATCGCCAGGCTGATCCGTCCCTGGGCATCAGCCACCTGGATACCGAGATCGGCAATCGCGTTGTTTGGGTAGCGTAGCCACAGAGCGATCCGTTCACCTGGCCGATAACCGCTACCGGTAAAGACAAAGGTGTTGCCTTGCGTTTGGGCAGATTGATTGACCGTTAACTGTATCGCAGGCGATGCACCCGGCGCTGGGGCTATGTCTACCTCAAGACTGGCGTAGGCTTCTCGCCCGCTCTGCCAGCCTCGCGCCGTGTAGACATAACGTCCGGTTGGGGTAAAGGTTGCCCCAAGGAAGTCAGGCAGGTATGGGTGATTGAACCTCCCCTGTTTGTCGGTTTGGATTACCGTGACGCCGTAGACCCGGTAGTCGGGATAGGTAATCCAGATACTCACTGTCTCTTCGGGAAGGAAACCGTTACCGCTCAGGGTAACCGTCGTATTTTGACGGGCGACCTCTGGTGAGACGGTCAGACTGGCGGTTTGAGCACTGGCCGACCAGCTCCAGGTGAAAACAATGAGACCTAACGTTCCAACAAATAGGAGTGCGAACAGTGACAGGTACGAACGTTTGATCATCGTCATAAGCAGCTCCATGATCCGATAAAGGAACCATCCTATGCTTACGAACGATGATCGTGACTGCCGTCACCGTTTGATCAGATTACAGAAATCTGACGAAAACCGGTATGTTCGCTATGTTCAACGACGGAAGAACGTCGATGCTGATGCGGCGAATGCGACGAGCACAACGATCCATGCGATAGTTGCCAGTGGCATCATGGCAGCTTGCTTGAACGCAATGCCACTCGCTGCCCAGGCTACAACGAGCGGTAGGACTGCATCGCGCCAACGTCGGGCGAACCACCAGCTCAGGCCGGCAGCCAGGATGAGTAACACGCTGGCGCTAATCATGCCAACGTTGCCGGTATCACGCCATCCCAGATCGTAGAGGAAGACGCTCGCATTAACGAGGGTTGCAACGCAAATCCATCCTAAATAGAGGCTAAAGGTTGGTTGTACCAGCCATCGCTCGCCAAGCGTCGGTGTTCCAGAGCCGCGGAGTTTCAGATAAACCCCAACCAGACCGATCAGCACAGTCAACATTGCCGGTAGCGAGAGTGGTGACAGATTGTAGTGCCAGAAAAACAGCCAGAAGATATTACCAAGACAACTGAGCAAGAACCATGGAGCTGCGGAACGCAAACGCAGGTTATTGACCTGTGCAGGAAGTGACTGATAGACGGCGTAGCCAACAAGCCCGACATAAATGAGGCCCCAAATTGAAAAGATATACCCAGGTGGCGTTATGAGCAGAGGGTATCGATCTGAAATGGCGCCCGTGGTTTGACCGTTGAGTGGCAGGGTATTGGCAGCAATGTTCACCGCGATGGTCGCGAGTAATCCTAGAACGACGGCAACTGGTTGCCAGTGAAATATTGGACGCGCAAGTGATCTCGCCATAATAATCTCCGTTATAATGAGGATACCGAGGCGAAAGCTATGCGTCCGCCTGCTTTGCATTATAAAGGAGAGAGCATCATTATGCCAGACTGGAAAGACTACCTCACCGAGAATCAAGACCGCTTCCTTGCCGAATTGGTCGACTTCTTGCGTATCCCGAGTATCTCAGCCATTTCCGCACACGCCGGTGATGTGCTGCGTGCCGCTGAGTGGGTTGCACATCGGCTAACTTCTGCTGGAATGGAGCACGTTGCCATCTTACCTACCGGCGGACATCCGGTAGTATACGCTGATTGGTTGCATGCTCCTGGCAAACCTACCGTTTTGATCTACGGTCACTTTGACGTGCAGCCGGTCGATCCGCTCGATTTATGGACGCACCCACCATTCGAGCCGCATATCGAGAATGATCGCATCTACGCCCGCGGCGCCAGTGACGATAAGGGTAATATGCTTATTCCGATACTGGCAGTTGAAGCCTTATTGCGCAGCCGAGGCTCGCTGCCGGTCAATGTCAAATTTTTCTTTGAAGGCCAGGAAGAGATTGGTAGTCCCCAGATTCCGGTGTTTCTCCAGCAGGAACGTGAGCGCTTTGCCTGTGACCTAGTATTGAGTGCTGATGGTGGTCAATGGAGTGAAGATCAGCCCCAGATTCTGGTCGGCTTGCGCGGTGGTTGCGGTGTACAGATCGATGTGTATGGGCCAAAGATGGACTTGCATTCGGGCATGTACGGTGGTGTCGTGCAAAACCCGATCCATGCGCTAGTTCAGATTCTCGACTCGATGCGGTCGGATGATGGAATGATTACCATCCCTGGTTTTTACGACCAGGTACGACCGCTATCACCAGCCGACCGAGAACGGATTGCTGCTATCCCTTTCGATGAAGAGAAACTGAAAGTCTCCCTCGGAGTCCCTGCTCTCTTTGGTGAAGCCGGTTTTACTCCGCGTGAACGCGAATGGGTGCGACCAACGCTTGAGGTGAACGGAATCTGGGGAGGTTTTCAACAAGAAGGGATCAAGACGGTCTTGCCGGCTGAAGCCCACGCCAAGATTACCTGCCGGCTCGTGCCCGACCAGGACCCACAGACCATTCTTGAGCTGTTACAAGCACATATCAAACGCCATACACCGCCTGGAGTGAACGTGATAGTGACCCCGCTTGCGTTTCAGGCCTATCCCTACCTGATTCCCGAAGACGATCCAGGGAACATAGCTGTACGTGAGGTGTTGATCGAGTTGTATGGCCGTGAGCCGTACTACGTGCGCAGTGGTGGTTCGATTCCGGTTTGCACCCTCTTCCAGCGTCAGCTTGGCGCCTATACCAGCAATTTTGCCTTTGCCCTTGATGACGAGCGTTTCCATGCGCCTGACGAATTCTTCCGTTTAAGTAGCTTCCGCAAAGGACAGACTGCGTACTGTATGTTACTCGAACGGTTAGGTCGCTAAGCTTATAAGGAGTCAGATATGCTTGATTACGCTGCCCTCTACCGGAAAGAGCAGACAGTTCAAGAGCTGGTTCGTGATCTCACGGTGGCCGATCTGCACGCCGAGACCGATGAAATGTACGATACTATCGAACGGCTGATTGCCGATTGTTCCGATGCTGATGTGACGTTTCAACCTGTTGATCCAAACGCCCACGATCCATTTGCAACAGATCCCGCTGCCGTTAATCAAGCCTGGACGCTCGCTCACGTGATCGTGCATCTAACAGCCTCATGTGAGGAGTCGGCTTTCCTGGCAGCCGAGATGGCGCGTGGCGTACCGTTCCACGGTCGTTCCCGGTACGAAGTGCCATGGGAGACGGTGACCTCGATAGAACAGGTCCGACAACGGCTGGCCGAGAGCCGGCGCATGTTGCATGCTTCGCTACAAATGTGGCCTGACCATCCGCATCTTGACTATACCGTCGAACCATGGCCAGGGGCTTCACCGGTTGATGCCCGTGGTCGTTATGTGCTCGGCTTAGCCCATGCCTATGACCATCTTGGTCAAATTGCTGAGATTGTACGACAGGCAAAGGCGGGGGATAAGGGAGAAAGGATTGGGAATCAGTGAGAAGGGCGCGGATGTCCATGTATCATTGGTTCAATGTGACGCACCAGTACTCCTCGCATATGACCTGACGTAAGAACAGGGTGATCAATCCGGTGTCGGATGGTGGCGGTATCCCACTGCCGACAGGTGTGACCCTGCCGATGTTGATCGCATCGTCACCGATACCGTTGGTTCCAATAGTTCCAATGCTATCGGCGGGATGGACGGGATTGCGGAATGGGAGGGTCAGGGCGAAAAAATTTTTTCGCCCTGACCGTTCATCGCTCCCGACTCCATCGGTTCCATCGGCCCCGGCGGCAACATTTGTGGAGGCGCGGTACTGCACGATCAATAATCCGCGGGCGGAGCACCACTATGCCACCACGATAGGAGGGCGCTGCCCGTCCATCAGGTTCGCTCGTTATCACTCACAGGTCAGGTTCCTACCCCCTGCCGACCGCTATGCAAGATGGAACGGCCACCTCATCCCAACAGAATCTGCGCAAAGACGATTTTCAGCACCGTTGCTGTCGGAAAGACCATCGCGTAGCCGATATTCGGTGCTTCGTTACCAACTTGTTCATTGGCAAAGGCCAGCACTGCCGGTTGGGTTTGTAATCCGGCCAGCATCCCGGTCAGTACGCTAAACGGTATCTTGAGAAGCTTGTAGCCAATGAAGAGGGTCAACATAGCGACCGGTATTGTGATAAGTGCTCCGCCTAAAAACAGGAGTAAGCCATTGCCCTGGGTAAGGGTCGTGACGAAACTATAACCGGCACGAGTACCGACACCGGCAAGGAACATGGTCATTCCAACCTGACGTAACGTGAGATTGGCGCTGTACGGCAGACTCCAGACGATTGGCCCGGTACGCCCGCGCCAGCCGAGGAAGAGGGCAACAACCAGTGGTCCACCGGCCAATCCCAGCGAAAAGCTCCCACCACCCGGTAGTGGGATTGGGATCAGACCTACCAGCATACCGAGTGCAGTCCCCAGCCCAAGCGAAACTACATCGACCTCGGCTAATGATCGGTACGAGTCGCCGAAGAAGGCGCTGACGCGATCCATGTTGTCGCGTTGGGTAACGATGCGTACCCGATCTCCTAATTCGAGGACGGTATCCCCGTGGGGCAAAAGTTCAACATCGCCGCGTCGAATACGAGTAATTATTGCGCCCATGCTCGACGGCAGGTTTAGATCGCGTAACGGTACGCCAACAACAGTCGGATTTGAGACGAAGATGCGTCGAAAATCAAGCGTGTGGCGGTCAAGTGTCAATTCTGTACTGGTCGGTTCGCCAAGATCGGCGATAACCCGCTCGACCATCGCTGGTGAGCCAACGATGTTGATCAGATCGCCAACGCTGAGCTGCGCAGTACCGGTGGCCAGTTCCACCTGACCATCATGCTGGAGACGGCTGAAGATCACGTTCCAACCTCGTGTTTTGACCAGTTCGGCGATGGTTTGACCCTGGACTGCGGGATTGGTGATCCGAATTGTGCGATTGACCAGGTGATCGCCGATGGTGCCAAATTCACGCAGGTGCTGTACTTCCTGCTGTAGATCAATCTGCCAGAGGCGACGGGTCAGGTAGATCGAGAGGATCATGCCTAGTACGCCAACCGGGTAGGCCACCGAATAACCGACTACCGGTTCGGCACGCAGCGCCTCATCGGCGCCGCGACGACTCAGTTGTTCGATGACGGCGGCCAGGGCTGGCGTGTTGGTCAAACTGCCGGCAAAGAGTCCGGCTGTTTGGGCACCGTTCAAGCCGAGCAGAATGCGTAAAAGTGCCGCAATACCGGCTGCAACCACAATCAACCCACCGATAAACAGATTGTTGCGCAACCCGCGCCGGCGGAATGACGAAACGAAGCCGGGACCACTGCTCAGGCCGATGGTGTAGACGAAGATGACCAGGCCGAGCAGGTAGATGATGTCAGGCAGGCGTAACCGTTGATCGATAGCGCCAAAGGCCAACCCGACGAAGAGCACAGCCGCCACGCCAAGACTAACACCGCCAATCTTGATCCGTCCGATGAGATAGCCAATTGCCGATACGGTAAACAGGAGCAAGAGCGGGTTACTGGCAAGTATGTCAATCATAATGGTTCTTCCTTACCAAGAAGTGTTAACGTTGTCCGCCGTGTATGGTATCATGCAGTTGATAACCAACGGTTAAGAAAGAGGGATCGTATGATTACCGAAGATATGGTTCGGGCAGCACTGAAAAACGTGGTCGATCCAGAGATCGGCCTCGATGTGGTCAATCTTGGGCTAGTGTACCGCATTGACATTCTCGATGACGGGAAGACCGTTGATATTGATATGACCTTGACGACGCCAGCCTGCCCGGCAGGGCCACAGATTCTCGAACAAGCCCGGCGGGAGGTGATGGCATTGAAAGAGGTTTATAAAGAACTTGAGAACGTCAAGATCAATCTGGTCTGGACGCCCTTCTGGAATCCGTCAATGATGTCGGAAGAGGCGCGTGAGGAACTGGGGTTCTTCTAATGTGGTTAACGGGCGGCGAGGGTTGGGCGACCTTCGCCGCCCGTTGGTGATAGCGCACCATACAATACAAGGGGGTATTGGTATGACAACGATTGCTCCGCCCGCTATGCCTGCGTACACCGAAGAAGATCATCTGGTTTGGGCAACGCTCTGTGCGCGCCAGGTTCCCCGGCTTGAGCGGTACGCCTGCCGCCTCTTCCAAGAAGGATTTCGGAAGTTGAACCTTGATCTCCAGCGTCTCCCCGATCCGGTGCAAGTAAGCGAACGTCTGGCAGCAATGACCGGCTGGACGTTGTGCGATGCGCAAAATGAGTATCTCAACCCTACTGAATGGTTTGAGCACATCGCCGAACGGCGCTTCCCGGTTACCAACTATATTCGGCGCATGGACGAGCTTGATTTTACGCCGCTGCCCGATCTCTTTCACGAGTACATCGGTCATTTGGCGTTCTTCACCGATCAGCGCTTCGCCGATATTGCCCAGGCTTTTGGGCCGCTTTACTTTGCTGGCGACGAGCGCCAACGTCTGGAAATAGCCCGTCTCTGGTGGTACAGCATTGAATTTGGGCTGATTCGGGAAGACGGTGAGTTACGAGCTTTTGGTGCCGGTCTTCTATCGTCAATTGGTGAACTCGATCATGCCTTTGCTCCAGATACGCCGCGTGTGCCGTTTGATATTCGGCGGGTTGCGAATACGCCCGGAGCTGCCTATTCGATGCACGACACCTATTTCATTCTGGAAGACCTGGAGCACGTTGCTGCGATCCTACGTGATTATGCCGCTATGGAGGGCTTGCCAGCGGTACAGATTTGAAAATAACTGCTGGTCTTTTCTGAGAGGTGGTAGTTTCCCCAACTGAGTCCATTGTGTTTGTCACTCTCTTCCATCTGTGTCTCGGTGGTTATCTTGTACCACTGAGACACAGAGCGTGCTGAGGCCAAATCGTGATCAGTCGCGGGAAGAAACATGTTAATTCCCTGTCTGGAACTGCCAGGTATAACTAAATGGTTGCCCCGCGTATGATCCATTCACTGTCACCTCGATCAGACTGCTAGGCGGCAGAGCTACCGTTGGGGTAATGACGATCCCTTTATGCCCGACCGGTAACGAGGTCGAAACGTTGTGGGCGATGCTACTGCCACCGACAACCTGTAGTGTGGTACTGCTAACTACCGGTGTATCGCCGAAATAGCGCCATTGCAGCGTTATCGGGTACTGAGTTGGCGGAACATCGGTCTGATTGATGCCGGGATAGCGCACCGGCCAGTTCGGATAGCTGGCGCCATCATTGAAGTAAGATAGTACATCTAATGCGGCTGCACTTCTTGCGCCGTTTGCAGTCTTATAGAAGCCGAAGCCAAAGGTGGGTGTGGTTGGGTAGAGCAGCCAGAGCCGGTGACCAACCGAACGCATCCAGCCATCAATCGCATGCGCTGGTTCCCAGGCAATACCTCCTCCAATCCAGGCATTGCCCTTTTGCGCACAGCTCTGTCCACTTGGTGAGGCGTAAGGTAAGCTGGGATTTTGGTTGTGGGTAAGGTGGTTGTTCTCAGCCATGTAACGGGCGTGTTCAAAGCAGTTATTGTTCAGTGTCGCATCTTCCTGAACTGGCGGCACGCCAGCGCGTAGTCGGTAACCGTTCACCCGTTCAAGCCAGTTGGTAGAGAGCGGCGGCAGGCTCTTTGTCACCAGCGGGATGAAGACGGTGCTGGTTGTAGCATTCGACTGTGAGAAGGTGTTTGCCGGCAGTTTGGCGAGTACAAAGGCAACGGCTATGTACAGAAAGAGTTGTTGAAAGCGATACATCGAGAGCCTCTTTGTTTAGGCATTTCTCGCCCACGACGCTTATACGTATAGGATAAGTGATCCTCCGTTCTACTGACAATAGCCCTATTGGGCTATTTTGTGCCAGGGCCTTTGTTGCAATTCGGTACCAGACAACTCGTCATTGCCTTCTCTGTCAGCCTGTGCTACGATGAGCCAGAAACATTCATAAACAGAGCACGGAGCTTATTATGAGTAGCGCCGATGTACCGATCACATCGGTTGAACAACCAGAGCGTGCAGGCAAGTCGCGAGCCGGACAAAAAGTAGCAGTCGTGGTTTTCGTTACTGATGAACGTCCGTCAGCCGTTGCTATAGCTGATTATCTGCGCGCAGAGTCGCCATTGTTACCCCATTTCTATCTTGCTCGTGATGGCACCTTATCGCAACTATTGACGATCAATCGCGCCGGTGATGGATTGGGACGGGCTATCTGGCGAGGACGGATGCGGAATCTCAATCGGATTGCTGTGATTGTAAGCGTGGAAGCTCCTAACGTCACTGACCTGAGTGAAGTGCAGGCAAGTGTGTTGGCCGATTGGTTACCGGCTCTGGTTGCACAATCTCACCTTTCACTCGCCGATGTATGTACGGTTGTATCTGATGCTACAGGGCGGAGGCGTCTCCAGCAGTATCTCCCACCTGCGCCGCCGGTTTGGTCGGTCACCGGTGATGTGGTATTAGGGAGCGGTACTCGTTCACCAGAGCAAGAGTTGTGGGTCGGCCTGGCGACAATCACCTGGCGTCAGCGGGGTGCACAGCTACGTCTTAATCAAGCGTTCTCACTCTATTGGGGAAAATTCGACATTGGTGCGCCGCTAGCTCCTAATGAACCGCCGCCAGTAGTGGTTGACGGGAAGACTTACAACTTTCAAGTCTTTGCCCGTGACACAATTTTCAACGAAGGAACGCAATACGCTGTGGTGCAATCGTTAGCCGGTTTGCTTGGTCCTGACATGGGCGCCATTCCAACCGGTGGTGTTAGTCGGGCGCTTATCGAGGCCGGTTATCGTAGTGCGTTAAAGACCAGTGCGACCCGATCCCCGCTTGAAGGCAAGACTGAGTTTCGTGCTGATTGGCGGTTTCACTTTGTGGCGCTCCAGGCAAAATTGGGACCGGCTCTCAGTGGGAATTATGTAACAGCGGATCGAGCTTTTGCGGTGCAGGTCTTTGCCGGTGATACGCTCTATACGCCGATGAGTCAGCAAGCAGGGTGTTTCTTTCTCAGTCTGACCGATCCGTCCAGTCCACAGTACGCCCAAATCTGGGCCGAAACGTACAAAGTGGCGGGAGTGCCGTATAATCCTACCGATCCGTTTCACCAGCGGGCATTAGAACTGAGGTTAGGGACACCGTTAAGTGGGGTGATGTGCGAGACGATCAACGGGCAATCGTTTGATGTCCAGGTCTTTGCTTACGATACGCTCTACCGTGGTTCAGATGGTGTCATTCGCCGGATGAGTGATTTACCGCGCCCGGCAGAGGTACAGGCCTGGCAGCCTAAGCTGCCAGCGATGCCGGTATCACCGACGCCACCGGTATCGCCGTCTGGGCCAGAACCACCTGCCGAACCTGCACAAACGCCTAGAGTGAATGTTCTCAATGCACCAGAGGTGGTACGGGCAGGTGCGCCTCGGCGTGATCCCAACTGGCCGCCTAAGCCCGACTTCAATATCCTGACCGACCGTAACGGTCAGCGTGAGCGTGTGTTAGGTAAAATTGAATGGGTACGTAAGAGCGGTGATGATATTACCATTACCAACGATTGGGTTGAACGGCATATTATTGAGGTGTCCATTCCACAACTGGCACGGTTTCGGAATACCAATGGTGGGAGGATCAAGTTTCACCGACTGGCAGCCGATCAATTGCGCCGGTTGTGGCAGGCCTGGGAAGATGCCGGTTTGTTGCACCTTGTGTTGACCTTCGATGGGGCATGGTGGCCGCGCACGATCCGTAGCAACCCGAGCACGCTGAGTAATCATGCCTACGGGACAGCCTTCGATATCAATGCGCAGTGGAACGGTTTCTACAAACCGGCAGCGCTCGTTGGTGATCGTGGTTCGGTGCGTGAGCTGGTACCAATCGCGAATGCACTTGGCTTCTTCTGGGGAGGGCACTGGAATTATGATGGCAAAGGAGCCAGTGATGGCATGCACTTTGAATGGGCAGTTGCCCGCTAAGCAAAGGAGCAAGCAATGCAACTACACGGGCTACATGTGTTGGTGACCGGTGGGGCCTCTGGTTTGGGAGCAGCAACTGCTGAACGACTGGCCGGTGCCGGGGCGCGGGTGACCATTGCCGATCTAAATGAAGGTGCTGGCGAAGAGCTGGCTGCCCGGATCGGAGGGCAGTTTGTGCGCACCGATGTTACCGATCCGGCGCAGTGTGCAGCAGCAGTAACCAAAGCTGCTGCAACAGGCGGTCTGCACGTATTAGTCTGCTGTGCCGGTATCGTGTTGGCCGAACGAATCTTAGGACGTGACGGTGTGCATGATCCGGTTCGCTTCAAGCGTGTCATTGAAGTCAATCTAATCGGTACCTTCCACATGATGCTTTATGCGGCACAGATGATGAGCCAAAACCAGCCCAACTCCGAAGGCGAACGTGGCGTTATAATCAATACGGCATCGATAGCTGCGTTTGAAGGCCAAATCGGTCAGGTTGCTTATGCCGCCTCAAAAGCTGGTGTCGTCGGGATGACGTTACCGGCAGCCCGCGAACTGGCTCGCTTTGGGATACGGGTGATGACTATTGCGCCGGGTATCTTTGATACCGCAATGATGGCTAGTCTACCGGCAGCGGCCCGTGAGTCGCTCGGTGCGCAGGTACCATTTCCGTCGCGATTGGGGCGTCCTACTGAGTATGCAGCGTTAGTCCAGCACATCATTGAAAATCCGATGCTAAACGGTGAAGTGATTCGGCTCGATGGCGCTATCCGAATGGCGCCAAAATAAGGGAGGAAGAGGAATGCAAATTTATCTCGATACGGCCAACCTCGCCGAAATTCGTGAGGCAGCCAGTTGGGGTATTCTGAGCGGAGTAACGACGAATCCGACACTGATTGCCCGCGAAGGGGGAGTTGATTTCAAAGCAATTATCACGGAAATTGCCGAGCTGGTTGATGGCCCGATCAGCGCCGAGACGATCTCGCTCGATGCTGAGGGAATGGTACGCGAGGGATTAGAGTATGCGTCGTGGCATCCGAACGTTATCATCAAAGTGCCGAGTACAACCGAGGGGCTACGAGCAGTGAGCCAACTGGCAAAGCATGGCATTCGCTGCAATGTAACGCTCTGTTTCAACGCTGTGCAGGCGTTGCTGGCGGCGCGCGCCGGTGCATTTATCATTAGCCCCTTCGTTGGCCGAGTTGATGATACAGGCGTAGATGGCATGGCCTTGATTCGCGAGATTGCCGGTATCTATCGCCAGGATAGCGAAATCAAAACCAAGATTCTGGCGGCATCTATCCGCCATCCACGCCATATCGTTGAGGCAGCATTGGCCGGTGCTGATATTGCGACCTGCCCGTTCAAGGTGCTTCAGCAGGCAATGCGCCATCCATTGACCGACCGCGGGATTGAGCAGTTCCTGGCCGATTGGCAATCGCGAATGCGTTCCTGAGCCGAAATTATGCGAGATCGACCTCTCATGCTCGGTTTGATTGGCGCTAGCGGCACGGGGAAGACAACGCTGACCCACGGTATTGTGCGTCTGTTGGGTGCGCACGGTGTTACGCCGATCAATCTCGATGATTACTTGCGGTATAGCCGTGCAGAGCGTGCGGCACGTGGTTTGACCGATGCCGATCCAAGGGCTACCGATTTGGATCGGATGGCTGCCGATTTGGCGGCGTTACGTGCAGGTCAAACCATCGAAAAACCGATCTATAACCATAAGACCGGAGTTCCACAGGGTAGTGAACGGGTTGCACCGACCGGACTGGTTATTGCCTATGGTGCGTTAACCTTGACCCCGCCAGTGCAACCTGATCTGTTTGATCTCACCGTCTACTTCGATCCCGCACCTGAACTGTACCGTCGTTGGCGAGAAGAACGTGATGTGCGTCAACGGGGGTACACCCTTGACGAAGTGCGGATGGCGTGGCCAGCGCGTGAACGCGACATCCAGCGTTACATCGCTGTCCAACGACCGTTAGCCGATGTCGTTTTGCGTTTTCTGCCGGGTGAAATGGGGTACGACCTGCAAATGTGGTTGCGCCGGCGGGCGCTGGCGTTTGATGTCGTCGGCGCTCTTGCCGATGCGGGTCAAGGGGCAGTCGTGCAGATCCAATCGGTGGCTGCTGACGATGATGGTTTACCGGCCACCGTGATCAACGCAACGTCAGATCCGGCTCTTGATCGGCTGAGTGAGGGATTACGATCCCGGCTGCCAGTATCCGGTCAGGTAAACGCAAGTGAAACGCTTCAAGGGACGCATCCTACACTGACATTTGCCCAAACCTTGATCGCAACGTTGCTCTTGCAAAGAGGGTAAGCGACATTGATGTAGTTCCTCGTAGACATCGGCCATTGATGGTAGGGGCAAGGCGTCGCCGTGCCCCTCCTCGTGTTGGCACCCAGCCTTACTGTTGTTAATCACACGCTCAACTGCGATTGCATCGAAATCATCTGGTACAATCCCTTCGGCAGCGACTCAAAAGCTGAAACATTTGGGTAAAGGTATCATCATGGATTGGCTTTCTGCATCAATAAGCGACTCGCGCAGGTTTACGCAGACCCTGTGGCTGCTGACCATCATCGGGCTAATCATCCGGGTAGCCGCAGTGCTCGCACTAAACGACTACCATGATCCGTTGACGGCTGAGTATGGCGTTGTAGCAAAAAATATCGTTGCCGGTAAGGGTTTTGTGGGAGGCGGCTGGCTTGGGCCAGAGATGCCAACCGCACTAAATACACCGGTGTATCCGTTGTTTCTGGCAGCCTGGTTGTGGGTGGGGGTTCCCTTGCCGTTTCTTGGTGTCGAGCTATGCCAGGCCCTGCTTTCGGCGTTGCTGATCTACCTCACCGGCAGGATTGCATCGCATTGGATTGACGCGACTACCGGTTTATTATCTGGTCTGATGGTAACCTTCTACCCTCCGCTTATCTATTTCTGCAAACAGATTTCTCCAGCTATTTTTACAACGTTTTTTACGATTTTTTCCTTGTTTGTGTTATTACACTTCTTTCAACGGCCCATCTGGCGCAGAGCCATATTTTTGGGGGTGGTCTGGGGTATTTCCTGCCTAGTCGAACCTATTTTGCTGTATGGCTTACCGGGTGCGGCGTTCCTTATCGGAATACATCAAGGTGATAGGATAAAGATTATCCAAAAGCTGGCTGTTACACTGTTGATTGGCCTGTTGGTGTTGTTGCCCTGGACGATCAGAAATTATCTGGTGTTTCAGCAGGTTGTGTTGCTCAAGACCTCATTTGATCTGAACTTTTGGCTGGGTAACAATCCGCACGCCACCGGCTTTTTGTACACGGCTTCAGGTGAGCCAATGCAAAATACGCTTCCGGCGAGCACACTTGAGTATTTAAGCTCACTCAACGAAGCAGAACGCTATGCAGTGCTGCGACGTGAGGCACTACAATGGATCGCGGCAAATCCTCTGCAATTTTTGAAGCTGACGATGATGCGCATAGGGTACCTCTGGGTTATTTCTCCCACCTATTTGATAACCGATCAGAACATTGTTGAACCACGCTTCTTTTACCTGATCAGAAGTTTGATCCAGATAGTGTTGCTGCTATTGGCATTGCTGGGGAGCGTGCTGGCCTACCGCAAGTACAGACAATTTCTTGTGTTAAGTATCTGGTGGCTTGCTGCGTTTACGGCGCCATACGCGATTTCGGTAGCCGGCAATACGCGCTATCGTCTGCCGGTAGAGCCGATTCTGTTGATGCTCGCCGGTGTTTGCGTTAGTAAACTGATCGTGGTATGGCAAGAAAAAAGGGCATCGGCAGGGATGCAGTCAGACGGCGCTGGCTGCAACGTCTGATATGATTGCAACATTCATGCTCTTGACTTCACTGCAAAAGGTGCTCTTCTCACCACAGAGACCACGGAGATCACAGAGACTAAAGATGACTAAAGATAATGTTATCGTTCATTGAACATAGGATTGTGAACATTTTTCTTCCATGCGCCCAATGGTCAAAAATGATCCTTTTCTTCATAAATCTTAGACGCTCTGTGTGCTCCGTAGTGAGTTTTTGCTGTGGACTCTGATCTTATGACGAGAATCGCTCATCTGGTACGTATACTGCTACCTCCGCTGATATACCTTGTGCTGGCAATTATTTTCACCTGGCCCCTATCTACCCACCTGACGACGGCGCTAGGAAGTGGACTTGATCCATTGTTGCAAACGTGGGTGCTAGCCTGGAATGCGCAGGCGTTTGTCACCGATCCGCGAACTATTTGGGACGCGCCGATCTTCTTTCCTTATCCTGAAACGCTGGCGTATAGCGACCATCATCTTCTGCTGACAGTTGTTGCGTTACCGTTAATACTCGTCGGCGGCCCTGTTCTGGCGTACAACCTGCTCGTGTTAGCCAACTTGCCGCGCTTATTACGATACCGGTGACGCTGCCGTACATTCATGGGTACGAGTATCTGGGAATCGTCCGATCGCTACGCGAACTTGATAACTGGTCAGCACCACTTCAGGCATTCCTGGCTGTTGTACCGACAAACTGGTTGTATGGCGGAAGAGAGTCCTGGTTTACTGCTAGTGGTGGTGAGTTTGCGTTATTTCCAGGTTTTGTCACTGCCATACTTGCGATAACAGTTTTGACCCTGATAGTTTGGCGGCGATGCAGAGACCGGAAGCAACCCAGCGATACGCTGATCGGCTTGTCAGAGGTTAGCTTCCTGGCATTACTGGCTACATGTGCATTTGTATTATCACTGGGTGTTGGGATTCGTCTGGAGCGTGGTAGTGCAGCATTATCAATCCCAATGCCATTTCGATACGTAATGGCGCAATCCGTGATGCACGGTCTGTTCCTCTCCCCCTTCGTGCCTTGCGTTAGATTATTGAATTCACTGCAAAAAGGTGATCTTCTCACCACAGAGACCACGGAGATCACAG
>Ga0197142_1000271_pt1 | contig 47571 bp, 41 predicted proteins | sample GBS60_MetaG_FD_148614 | JGI IMG/M metagenome (GOLD analysis project Ga0197142, IMG submission 148614) | Sediment microbial communities from Great Boiling Springs, Gerlach, Nevada, United States - GBS 60_MetaG | ecosystem: Environmental > Aquatic > Thermal springs > Hot (42-90C) > Sediment... | reverse complement strand
GAGGTCTTCGTCGTTGCCGTCTTTGACGTCGCGTTTATTGAGTTTGACTTGCCAGTTGCTCCCGTATTTGATGCCGTAGGGTGGGTCGAAGTAGATGGTTTGGACTTGTCCTGCCATGCCTTCGCGTTCTAGGAGGCTTGCCATGACGAGGAGGCTATCGCCTTGGATGAGGCGGTTGGTCCAGCCGTCGTGGTGGTGGTAGTATTCGCTGACTTTTTGGAGTTCATCTTTTTCGAGGGCGTTGCCGAAGAGTTCGTTGATGCTGAAGAGGTCGGGTTGGTGATTTTGGGTAATTTTGTAGAGATTTTTGATAAGGGTTTCTGGGGCGATGTGTTCGTGTCGGTAGAGGCTACGGATATCCACTTTTAGGAGGTGGTCGCGGTCGTCGTTGCCGTATTTATTAAGCCAGAAGAGTTCGGGGTCTTGTCCGCGATGGACGATAGGGTTTTTGGGCAGGTCGAGGGTTTTCTTGCCGTGTTGGACTTTTGGGTTGAGGTCTTCGTAGCCGGCTTCTTCTTTGCTGGGGATATGGGCGCGTTTATCGCCTTTGTGCTTAATGCTTTCAATTTTCTTTTCCATAGTTAGAGGCTTGCGATTTTGTCGGTTAATTGGTTCTTAATATCTCGGATGTCGTTTTTGATTTCGATAAAATGCCATTCGGGGTAATTATATTTTTCTCTCACGGCATTAACGGCGGGGAGCCAGCGATTTTCTACATACCATTTTTTTTCGGCTTTATCTTGGCTCATGCCGCTGATTTCGATGATAAGATGTTTGATTTTACCGTCTTTGGTTTTTATGCGTGCCAGAAAGTCGGGGAAGTATTGTCTATCTTTTCCGTCTTTTACGTAAGGAATGGCAAAGCCGAGGAAGGCATTTTTGATATATGATTCGACTTGTGGCAGTTCTTCGAGCGTTTTAGCGGCGAGCTGTTCCCACGATTCGGTATCGGCGACGACGTAATTGACGTGGCTTTTCTTTGTTGGGAAAACTTCTCTGGCGGTATAGGCATTGACATATTTGGTGCTACCGAATGGGTTGTAGTAGTTGAAGACGGGTCGGATAAACTCGGCGGTGTTGAGATGTGGGTTGATGCCTCTACGGATGTGATCAGCCATGATTTTGGGTTCAAAGAAGTAAAGTAGTTTTTTATATTTTTCATCTTTTTCGCCAATCAAGATGACCTTATGGTCATACCAGTATTCTACAATTTTTTTGAGTGTGCCGAAGTATTGGAACTTCGGGTGATGGTTATCGTCGCTGAAATGATAGTTGATAAGGGCTTTGGTGATAAGGAAAATGATTTCTTGTTTTCGTTTTTCAAATACGCTTTGGACTTGGAGCGTTTCTTCTTTGGGCAGGAAAGCCGACTTCATGATGGTTTGTAGGGGGAAGTCGGAGCACAGGATTTCAAAGTTTTCTATGTGGCTGAAGTCGTATTGAAGTTCATCGGCGAGCGTTTCTATACGATAGCCGATGAGGTTTGGGAAAGTAATTTCGTGCGTTGCTGCTCTTTCGGGCAGGGCATAGATGTGCGTGAGTGTTGCCGGTTGCGTGAGCGGTGCTGATTTTCCGCCTTTGAACATTTTGAAGGGAACGCCAATGATGTGTGCATATTCAGGGGGAAATTTTTCTACGACAATTTTTCGTTTATCATTCGTGGGGTTGCCGTCTTTGTCGTAGCCTTGCAAGTAGTAGTTCATTCTACGCAGGGCGCGTCCGGCGACTTGTTCGCAGAGCAGTTGAGAGCCGAATTTGCGAATGCCCATGATGTGCGTGACGGTATTGGCGTCCCAGCCTTCGGTGAGCATCGACACCGAGACGACACAGCGAATATGCGCCCCTAATTTGCCTGGTTTGCCGACCGTATTGACCACTTCACGCAGAATTTGAGCATCGGTGATGAGTTCAGCACTGCCTTGTCCGTGCAGTCGGGCATAATCTTTTTTGAACTCTTCTATTTCGGAAGCGAAAATTTTTTTGAACTCGTCGTTAATTTGGTCGCTATTTTCTAAGGCATCGCTATCGATGAGCAAGGTTGGCGGCTTTTTCAAGGGTCTTCGGGTTGATGGGTCGTAATTAGAAAAGAGGTCATAATGTCCTGGAACGGTTACTAATTCGCCGTTTTCATTTTCATATTCGTAGCCTGCGATGTATTTATAGACTTCTTTGGAGACGGAGGTATTGTTACAGACGACAATAAAAACGGGCGGTGCAGAGAAAAGCGTTTGTTTTTCTTCGTGTTGTTTGCGTTGCCCTTCGTAGTAATTTTTGTAGTGGTTGTAGAACTGGTCTAATGCGCCTTGCACCAATGCGGGCAGTTTCGGTGGAGCTTCTTTGAGTGTGGTGCCTTCTTCTTTGGCTTCGGATTTTTTCTTGCGTTGTCCTTTGCGTGGCAGTTCATCTTTAACGTGGGCATAGAGGTCTCGCAATTTGGCTTCTGTAATTTCCTGTGTGTTATCGCTTTCAGGCAGGAAGGGAATTTTTACTAATCCGCTCTCGATGGCTTCAATTAAGCCGAAGTCAGACACGACCCAAGGGAACAAACTATAAGGTGTATATCCTGAACCTTTGAGATAATAAGGCGTCGCAGAAAGGTCGTAGATGGCTTGCAGTTTGTAGCGGCGTGAAATTTCTTTTAGTCCTCTAAACCATACCGCGGCTCTTTCGTTTTCATTGACTTCTTCGTTGTCTTCGGTCTTGCCTTCTGATTTCGGCAAGTAGCAGTGGTGGGCTTCATCGTTGAGAACGAGCAATCGGCTATCTTTTTTGAACTTACTTAGCACTCTGCGAATGACTTGCGAAAAATCTTCTTTGCTCTGGGTGTCAATTTTTTCTCCTTGCAAATCTACTTTTCCATCAAAGGGACTGCGTTTATTGCCTTGTAATGTTTTCGGTTCAAATTGGTGGTAGTTGGTAATAATGAGGCGTGCGTTCAAATTTTCTAAGCGGTGTTCTAAACTTTGCGGAACCAACCCTCTTTGATAGTAGTAATCTTCTCGGTTGTATTTATTTTTTGTATCAACGAACAGCACGTTCAGACGGTCTTTAATGGCGATGCTTGGGGTAACAATTAAGAAATAATCGGCAAAGCGTGTGTCGTTACGATATTCTTGTCGGTTGAAATAGTGGTAAAGGATAAGGCACCCCATGACGACGGTTTTGCCTGTGCCAGTTGCCATTTTGAAGGCGATGCGTGGGAGTTGGTCTTCTGGGTCGTGGCTGACGGTTTTTTGTGCTTCACGGAGTTGGTTCAAGATGTTTTGACCGGGGTTAGATTTTTCCGCCACTTCATTGAGCCAAATAGCGGTTTCGATGGCTTCGCGCTGGGCGAAGAAGAGTTTTTTGACGGCGTGCCGTTCAGGGTTTTCAAACCAGAATGTCAGGAGTTCTCTCGTTACTCTGGTCGTTTGGGGATATGTCTCGGCTCTCCATTTGCCGACTTCTTTGCGGCAGAGGTTAATGAGGTGTTCGCTGTATGGATTGGCAGAGTCATTGCATTCAAAGGGAAGCGGTTGATGATGTTGCCTTGTAGGTAGGACGTGTATGTCGGGCATGAAAATCTGTCTGCCTGGTCTGATGTCTTGGTAATTCAATGAACCGTCGGCGTTGGTTGCATAGTGCCAGCGCGGTTCTTCGTAAGGGCTGTTGAGTATGGGGTTTTCCGAGTTCATCTTTATTTGAGAAGTAATTTGGTTGAAAATCGCAAATTGAAATTGCAATACCAACAGCCACTGCTGGGCTGTGCTGACTTTAAGCCTTTTGGTGTTAGCAAGGCGGTGTTTATCGGCTTTTTGCCCAAACTTTACGAAACCGATGATTGGATTCGTTTTGAGGATGGGGTTAGGACAAGTTTTGCTTCAAGCCTAAGCGTTGGGCGCGGCGTTCAGCGGCTTTTTCGTAGCGGCGTTTTTCGTCGTCGGTTTCGGGCACAATTTCAGGCACTAACACCCGCTGGTTGTGTTCATCAATCGCTACAAAGGTAAAATACGCCTTATTGCACTCCACCACTTTTCCCGTCAAGAGATTTTCTGAAAAGACCTTGACGCCGACTTCCATTGAGGTATTAAAGGCACGATTGACACTGGCTTTGATGATAACCACTTCGCCTAATTTGATTGGTTGTTTGAAGACGAGCGTATCGACGGAAGCCGTAACAGCGATGGCATTGGCGTGGCGCGAGGCGGCAATCGCGGCGGCTAAATCCATCCAATGCATGAGGCGACCGCCGGCAAGGTTGCCGAGATAGTTGGTATCAATCGGCATGACGACTTGCGTCATTTCGACGCGCGATTCAGAGACTTTCTTTTTGGGTCTGTCTATCATGATGAGTGTAAAATAAAAAATGCCTTCCGAGTGAGAAGGCTCTTTGGTTCAAGAAGAGTTACAAAGCTGTTTTTAATGTTCGCATTCGGCATGGCATGTGTGGGTGGCAGGTTTAGTTTCGGTTGCGGTTTCTGTTTTGGTGTCGGTGGATTTTGCCTTGCCGTTTGCATTTCCGGCATTTTTGTAGTCGGTGCTGTAGAAGCCTGTGCCTTTGAGCACAAAGCCCCCACCTAAACCAATGACGCGTTTCAGCCCATTGGTTGCGCAGTTAGGACAATCGGTGAGCGCGGGTTCAGTGATGCGTTGTTGGATTTCCATTTCTACTCCACAATTGGAGCATCGGTAATGATAGAGTGGCATATCGGTTTCGGGTTGAGGTTTCGGTTAAAATTTCGTTAAAATAGCCTTTTTCGGGCTAAAATACGCCAGTTGCCTTGCAAAAAGTTTCGTGGCGCTTACCTTCCCCACAATTTTCAACTGACGCCTGCTAATTGCCAAATGCCCTGCCTGAACGAAAGGTCTTTTAGTTTTGGTATGTTTTTTGATATATCGTTTTGGATGGGTTGCCCGCCTCTATGGTGTATAGTTTTTTCAGTTTTGTTAGAAAATTGTTGGAAGTTGTTGGACAAATCTGCAATTTCGTTCTGTATTTCCCAATTCACCGTAGTGTTTGGCATGTGCTTCTGCCGCCGAGGCATGTGCGAGCGTTGCCGACTTGTTCGGCTGAAAACTTTGGCGGTAACATAAACTAACTTCGTAATATGGCGATTGAAAAATCGACGTCGTCTTCGAGCCTTGCGGAAGTCATTGACCGCATTTTAGACAAAGGCATCGTGATTGACTTGTTTGCTCGTGTCTCGCTTGTCGGCATTGAGTTAGTTTCGGTTGAAGCCCGCGTGGTTGTGGCTTCGGTTGAAACCTATCTCAAATATGCAGAAGCCATCGGCTTGACGGCAACGGCAGCGTAACACGTCTTCGCTTGCGCTTTGCTTGTTCGTCCATAATTGCATGCACGGACAACCAAGCGCGCAGCACGATATCACGACGGGTTAGGTATGCATCAAGACACATGGACATTGTGTGCTTTTAATTCGCAACCGAGCGAAGACCTTTACCGCTCTGCGCTTACGGAACTTCACGGGGTTATTCAGTCGGTCTATACCATTCTGTGCGATTTCAACGAAGTCTCAATGGTCTCGCGCCAAGTGTTCGAGGAGTGCGACACAAGGCTTCGCAAGACGCTCTCGAGTCTGCACTCACTGCGGTATAAGGATTTTGACCAGTGGTTCGAGCGTGTCAGGCGCGCCTGTGACGAAACCGAGGCCGATTTACGCACCTCTGTTCAAGAATTTCTTGCCGAAGAGAGCGAGGTTTCTGAAAAAATTTGTCGTGAGGTTGCCTCTATGCATGCGGCACGCGCCGAGCGCCTGAACGAATTGAAGGCCTTGCTGGCTGACTTTTCACGTCTTCATGCTGCCCGACGTCAGGCTTTGAGAACGATGCTTAGCGACTTCAAAGCCTCGCAAGCCAAGTGGCAAGCCGAACTGAAAGCCATGCTTGCTGAAGCCAAGAGCATTCGCTTGCAAGATGTGAAAGTTCTGTTCGAGAAATTTCATCGTGATGCTGAACAGCGCCGACTTGCCATACAGGCCAGACGCGCTGAAGTTGCCGCTATGCTGGAATCCTTTCGCCAAGAAAGGCTCCATAGACTTTCAAAATCTTAATTCTTTCGACTATGCTCGACTTACGCACGATTGCTGAAAACATTAAGGTCTTGCGTGACCAGCGTCGTCGCCTGACGGCTGAACGCGCGGCGCTGATAGCTCAAAAACGCCGCGATACGCAGAAGATGCTGGCAGAATTTGCCCAAGTTCATCAGCGGGTGGCTCAACAAGAGGCACAAGCTCGCGCCGCCGAACTCAATGCCCTTCGCGCCCGTGTCCATGCGCTCCGTGCTGAAGCGCGCGGGTGGCTTGAAACCTTCGAGCGCGAGCGTCAAGCCACTGCACAAACATTGATGTTGGAAGTTAAAGCCCTGCGGCAAAAACTCGCTTCCGATAATCAACTCCGGTTAGCCGAACATAAATCTTTGATGGCTGGCATTGCTAATCAACGCCGAGCCCTTCAAGAAGCGGTTCGCTCTCTTGCGCGCGATGTGCAACACCAGCTCAAAAACTACGCACAATTGCGCCGCGATGAACGCAACGCTTGGAATCAACTCTTGAGCGGCCGCGCAAAACAAGCCTCGCCTGCGCCTGAATCGTCCTTTGCTATCAAGATTCCCTTCGCCACACCACCAAAACAAAAGTAATACACCACTACTATGGACGAGATTCGCACGGTCATTGAAGCCAAGCCGATGACAGATTTCGTTGAAACGCCCTATGTCAAGCAACTCACTTACCGCGCCTTGACTTACATTGAGGCGGGTTTTCCTGTGCATCTTCGCGGCGGCAGCGGCACGGGCAAAACCACACTGGCTATGCACATTGCCAGCCGCATCGGACGCCCAATTGTCATGCTTCATGGCGATTCTGAATACAAAACCAGCGACCTTGTTGGCGGCGAGTATGGATTCCATAGCCGTAAGGTTGTCGATCGTTTTCAGAGCCGCGTGCTGAAAGTGGAAGAAGATGTTGCCAAACGCTGGGTCGATAATCGCCTCACGGTGGCGTGCAAATATGGCTTCACGCTCATTTATGATGAATTCACGCGCTCACGCCCCGAAGCCAACAACGTGCTGCTTTCCGTGTTGCAGGAAAAAGTCTTGGATATTGGCAATGCGCCTGCGGGCGAAGAAAGTTATCTCAAAGTGCACCCGCTTTTTACAGCCATCTTCACCAGTAACCCGGAGGAATATGCTGGCGTGCACAAAGCCGCCGATGCCTTGCGCGACCGCATGGTAACGATTGACTTGGATTACTTCGACTTTGAAACCGAAGTGGCCATCACGGTCGCTAAGTCCAAACTGCCACAAGCCGATGCCGAAGAAATTGTCAACATTGTTCGTGCCTTGCGTGAAAGTGGTCGATGCGAATTTGCACCGACCGTTCGCGCTTGCATTATGATTGCTCGCACGCTCGCCGTTCAACGCGCCAAAGGCCTTTACTATCCTAACTTCTTTCTGACCATCTGCCAAGATGTGCTCGCCTCCGAAACAAGCCGCCTTGGCTTGCGCACCAATCAAGAGGAAGTACGACAGATGGTCAAAAAACTCGTCGAGCGCACGCGCATTCATCACGAAGAATCCCGTAGCGCACCAACCGCACGGCACAATACCGAATCGCTTCAAAAAACCTTAACCCTGATTCGCCAACAAGTTGGACAATAAACTTCCCGTTTCGAAACCATGAGCTTTGAACAAGCCGCTCAAAAAGTGATTGAACTTGTCAGCACCATGACCCACTCACAAGCGAAACTCGTGAAGCTCGAGAAAACCATGCAAGATGGTGGTGGATGGATTGGCTACGCCGAAGTCTTCGAAGAAAGCGCCTTCATCAAATCGCTTGGCCTGCCAAGCCGCGTGATGGATAGAAATCTCTACGAAGTGCGCCTCAACAATGCACTCGAAGTGATTGGCTACGCGAAGAAAAATCAAATCGACACATGAGCCAAATCACCCACTCGACCAGCTCCGCTACGCTGGCCGACATCTTAGAACGCGTCATTGATAAAGGTGTGGTCATCGCAGGTGACATCAAAGTCAACCTTGCCGATATTGAACTCTTAAACATTAAAATCCGTCTGTTGATATGCTCCGTTGACAAAGCCCTTGAACTTGGTATCAATTGGTGGCAAACCGACACATCTCTGTCATCAAACGCCGAAGTCCAACAGCTCCGCCAAGAAAATCAAGCGCTCAAAGAGAAACTCACAGAGCTGGAACAGACGGTTGCTTCGCTTCAATTGCAACGTCAACGCTAAACTGGAACCGCACGATGAAAACACTCAACGAAATCCGAACAGCGCGAAACGCCAAACGCCCGCCTCGCACCAAATCCGCTAAACCCAAAAAGCCAAGCCAACACTACCTCAACATGTATGTGCTGACCACCGAAAAAGAACGCCTCGAAAAAGAACTGCGCATCATCGACCGCCGACGCATCGAACTGCTCATGCGCATCAACGATATCAGCAAAGAACTAAAAGACATCGAAACCAAAATCAACGAACTCAAAAAAACCGGCGAACTCAAAACCGACACGCCTGAACTTCCCCTAGACCCAAAGCAATGGAAAAAATTTTCTATGAACTACTAACCCCTTGAACGATGAACACGCAACATAAAGATCATGCCAACACTGGATTAAGTGGCGTTTTAGGCGCACTTGAAAAACTGGTCAAACTCGCCGATGACCTTCAAAAAGCACAAGGCGAGATAAGTCGCGAAGGCGAATTAAATTTTGGAAAACAGAGCAAAGTCGCTTATCGCTTCCGCATGCGTACGCTCGGCGACCTCAAACGCGAGTCGCTTAAATCCGACTTCAAGCCGTTTGAAAAATCTGCTACACCGAAGCCGAAAGCCACCGATACCTCCCGAATCCCTACTGTCGAACCCGAAACCGACGTTTTCATTGAAGGCAATGTTATAGTGATTTATGCGCAACTGCCAGGCGTTCCTGAACCAGCCATTTCGCTTGATGCGCACACCGACCGTATTGCAATTCGCGCCCAAAGTGAAACGGTTCTCTACGAAAAAAATTTAACGCTTCCTAAAACGATTCAGCCCGATAGTCTTGTTAAATCCTACAAAAACGGTATCTTTGAGATTCGTCTCACCATTCAACCGAATGCATAACTCAACCCTATGAACTACGACCATATCCGCACGGCGCTGAGGAAAGCACGTCTTGCACTCGATAAACTGGAACTTTTAGAACCGCTCTGGGAACAACACAGCACTCATGACGACACCATGTCTGACGTCTTCTCTGACTTTACGCTCTCGATTCACCAGCTGATTAAAGCCATTCCCGAAAAATTGCTTCCACCTTTGCTTCAGAATCGTCAGGCCATTTCTGCTAAGGTGACTACGCTTTCAGAGACCCTGGATGTGAGCAAAGCTCTTGCCGAGACGGAATCGCGCTTGCAAGCGTTCATTGAGGAGACTATGCGTAGCGAAATGCAGAAAGCCTTACAACAACTTTCTGCACCGCCAGCACGCCCCGAAGCTGATGCCTTGACTCGTGAGGCAAACGACACCCTCCGCCGAAGCGAAGCACGCCTGCAAACCATCATTGACTCAACCCCGCTCGGCATTTGCATAACCAATGAAGACGGTATCCTCGAGTATGTCAATGATGCTTACTGCCGCATCTACGGCTATAGCCCCGAAGAGCTCATCGGCGAGCACTTCACGAAAGTTGTTCCGCCCGATAAGACGCAATTTTGGCGAGAGATGCACGACAAGTATATGCAAATGACCGGTGAGGAAATTCGCGGTTACAGCGCCATCCGAACCGAGTGGGTTGTTCGCCACAAAGATGGAAGTCCGCTGACCATTCTGGCCGATGCCGCCCGGATTACTGCTGAAGACGGCCGACGCAAAAAAGTTACCTTCGTGATGAACATCACCGAAATGGTGAAACTGCGTGAACGCTTGCGCCAATCCGAAATCCAACTGATGCAAGCCGAAAAAATGTCCTCGCTCGGTCAAATGGTGGCGGGTCTCGCCCATGAAATCAACACGCCGCTCGGCTATCTCAAAAGCAACCTACAACTTCTGCTCAATGCCCAAAAAGAACTGGCCTCTATGCTTCACCTCTATCAAAACCTTAAAGAGCAAATTCTGCATGGTTCTTCAAGTGCCGTCGCCCAATTGCTTCATGAGATTGAAGAACAGTCAGAGACCGCTACACTTTACACTGAGATCGAGAACATGTGTCTTAATGCCTTGGATGGTGCTGCACGCATTCAAGACCTTGTGAGCGCGTTGAAGAACTTCTCCCGCATCGACGAAGCCGAGTTCAAACCCGTGAACCTAAATGAAAACCTTGAATCAACGCTCAAAATTGTTGAGCATCTCTTCCGTGAAAAAGGTATTCGGCTGGAAAAAGACTTTGGCGCTCTGCCCGACGTGCTGGCTTATCCGGCTCAACTCAATCAAGTTTTCTTGAACCTGCTCACCAACGCGGTTCAAGCCATTACACACGACCATGGGCACATCAAAATTACAACACGCCACGACGACCACTCGGTCATCATCAAAATCACGGACAACGGTAGCGGCATCAAGCCTGAACATCTCAATAAAATCTTTGACCCTTTCTTCACCACCAAGCCCGTTGGTCAAGGCACAGGGTTGGGGCTCTCAATTACGCATCAAATCATAGAGCGCCATCAAGGTCAGATTTCGGTCGAAAGCCAAGTTGGCCTCGGCTCTACATTTACCATCAAACTACCCATCGAGCGCTTGCCTGTTTCATCGACGGAAGCCGTGCTGGCTTCTCCATTTTCCGAGGACCTCAAGACTGTTGAATCACCTTCAACTCAAACCTCTATCACGACATAATGAACACGCCCAAATCCAAAATTCTTTTCGTGGATGATGAGCCGCAAATCCTAGAAACCATGAAGCTAATCTTTCGCGGTTGGCACATTGCCACCACCACCAGCCCCAAAGACGCTTTGCAACGGCTTCAATCCGAACCCTTTGGCGTGATTGTCAGCGACCAACGTATGCCCGAAATGACCGGCGTGGAGCTCCTTAAAGAAGCCAAAAAACTTTCACCGAAAAGCGTACGTATTTTGCTCACAGGATACAGTGAATTGAATAATATCATTGAAGCCATCAATTCAGGCGAAGTCTATCGATTCATCATCAAGCCTTGGGACAACGAGAAGCTTAAAGCAACCATCCTGAATGCCTGCAAAATCGCTGAACTCTATGTCGACTTGCGAGAAGAAGTCGAAAAAGCCCAACACCAACTTGCTGACCAAAGCGTAGAACTACTTTTTATTGATAGACTTGACTCGCACCTTCAAGGCTACAAAAGCCTCTTTGAAAACATCTACACGTGCCATTTTGCCCAAACACTTGAAGAAGCCTACCATATCTTAGCTGAACACAAAGCCATCGGTGTTGTGGCTTGTGACTCCACGCTGGCTTCCACAAAAGGCGCCATTTTTCTCACCGCCCTGCGCACGATGTATCCCGATTTGGTGATAATTTTTATGTCCGACTCCAAAGACGCACAAGAAGCCATTCGGCTCATCAACGATGGACAAATTTTCCGCTATCTTGTCAAGCCTTTCCCGCGTAGCGCCTTTCGCGAAACCATTGAGGCAGCAATTGCCCTACACAAATCTTACCGAGAAAACCCACTGAACAACATCAAACGCAGAGAGGATAAAGTCCTGCAATCTGGTCCTGTTCAGTCGCAAATGCCACTGAACGATTTCTTGGCGGATATTCGCAACAAAGTCAGCGCGAAAAAATTCTACTGAATCATAATGAGTAGTGAGCAACGAGGAATGAAGAACGAAACGAGACTTCGTTACTCGCTACTCAATTTTTTTTCTGACACTTGGAACTTTTGTGGCGAGTTGTTCGTTTGGCGCGCTATCTTAAATCTTAAATCATTGTCATTGTATGCCGAATACCCCAATGCTTACACCATTCCCATCACGCCTGCTCTTGCTTGCTGTATCGTCAGTTCAATTCGGTAGGCGGTTCCTACCTTAGTTCTCTTTCTGCTTTTTTCTTTGCCTCTGCTCGTAAGGAGAGGTGCGTGTCTCTTTTAACTCTGTTCCCTCTTTGGGAACGCTTTTCTCTAACTTAAACGCTCAATCAACATGGCTCGAAGAAACAAAGACGAAATCGACATCAACATGTCCTCTGATGTGTATAGCGAGCGAGAACTTCACTCGGTAGAGCATTTTTTTAGCAAGCCTGAACTGCCCAAGCCCGATGAAGTGCGCTTACAAAAGAACACTTACACTTGGACGAGCCTTTCGACTTACTCGCATTTTGTGACGGCGTTTGTCATTCAACGCTTTATTCGCAAGATTCAGGAGGATATGCTGGTTTTGCGGCGTGAAAACTCGGTGGAGTTCACCTACGACTACAACAAGCGCACCTCGATTCTCGCCGATGGCTCGATTGGCTTCTCGTATCAAAACAAGATTTTCGTTTATACCATCGCTTCGGACATGCACACGTCTTCAAACACCTTGACGGGAAGCGGGGACATCTCCGAACTTGTGGCGCAAATCAACGATGAAATCAAGTGGCGCAATCCGCTTCGCAACAAGCACTTGCAAATTGTGCAGTCAGGTCGGCGCGAGTATGAATGTTTGTTCAAAAAGCCGCCGGAAATTTCCTTCGATAATGTCATTTGCGACCCCGCCATGAAGGAAGATATTTTCGACCAGACCATTCTGCACTTTGAAAAAATCGGAGGCAACAATGGCATCATTCTGCACGGCAAACCGGGCACGGGCAAATCGCTCTGCTGTCAAGCCATCATTTCCGAAGCCCTCAAACGCGGCTTTTCAACCTGTTTCTTAACCACGCAAGTCGACTACGCCATCTTAGATGAATTTCTGACCAAGTTCCTCTCGCCGTGCATCGTGGTGATGGAGGACATTGATTCTTTCGGCGAAAGCCGTGAGTTCCGACCAAACTACGATTTATCTGACTTCTTGCAGTTCCTTTCAGGGCTGTATGAAAATGAAGAGAAAATCGTTTTCGTGGCGACCACGAACTACATTGAGTATTTAGATGCGGCAATCGCTGACCGCCCGATGCGCTTCAACCGTAAGTATAAATTCGAACTGCCATCGCCACACGAAATCGATATGCTCATTGACCTTTACTTCAAAGAGGATGCGATTAGCCCTGCGCAAAAAGCCCTTTGCTACAACAAGCGATTTACAGGCTCGCACATCAAAGAAATTCAGCGCACGGCAAAATTGCTCTCGCACAAACGCCAAAAGTCTATCGCCGAAGTCTTTAACGAAGCCGTTCAGATTGTCTCGCAAAACTTCTACATCCCTGAACGCAAGGCAGGCTTTCGCAGAAATGACGACGAGCTAAATCGGTGAGGAGTCCTTCACGACAAAGAGCGGCAACCCCATGCCGCTCTTTTTATTTTCACACTTTCGGTGTGAACTTTCTATCTTTGCATCACATCAATCAACCGCAGTTCCGACATGCTTAAAAAACTTTTCTTCCCGCTGTCCATTCTTGCTTTACTCACCGTTGCTAATTGTTCTCCAAATACTGACATGAAACGACTGGTTTCTTTGGATTCACTTTATTCCAATAAGCCGCTCGGCTGTATCGTGGAAAACGGCAAAACGACCTTCCGCGTCTTTGCGCCGCGCGCCACCGAAATTAAACTCGTGCTCTTCGATAAAGCCGACGATGAAACGGGTAAAGAAATTTTAATGAAACGCGACCCCGACGGCGTTTGGGAACACACCGAACCAGGCGAGCTCTATGGCAAGTTCTACGGCTATAAGGCCAACGGCGCACCAGGCAGGGGCGAAATGTGGAACCCAAACGTTGTGGTCGCTGACCCCTATTCCAAAGCCGTGGCTACGAAAAACACCTACCGCCATGAGGCTAAAACGCTAATTCTGGACACACACTACGACTGGGAAGGCGATACTTGGGTCATTCCGAAAAATCATAACGAACTCATTATCTATGAAGCCCATGTGCGCGACCTTACCGCACATCCCTCCTCCGAAGTCGAAAAAAAAGGCACATACTTGGGACTCATTGAAAAGGGAAAAACAGGCGGATTGGACTACCTTAAATCGCTCGGCATTAACGCCATTGAACTGCTCCCGATTCACAAATTCGGCACGATTGAAATTCCCTATCTCGATAGTTCTGTTCTCCGCGAAGGTTATCCTATCAATACTTGGAATCCTTACGCGCGCAATCATTGGGGCTATATGACCAGTTATTTTTTTACGCCTGAAACGTATTACGCTACTGACGGCACGCTCGACCCCAATAAAATGAACGGCACCGATGGTAGAGCCGTGCGCGAATTCAAGGATATGGTGAAAGCCTTACATAAAGAAAATATCGCAGTGATTCTTGATGTTGTCTATAATCACGTTTCGCAATACGACTATAATTGCTTTAAGTATCTCGATAAATTCTACTATTTCCGCACGGATTCGGCAGGCAATTTTTTAAGCCTTTCAGGGTGCGGCAATGATTTCAAAACCGAACGCCCAATGGTGCGCCGCTTAATTGTAGAAAGTATAAAATATTGGATGACCGAATACCACATCGACGGCTTTCGCTTCGACCTTGCCGCAATGATTGATTTCGAAACGGCCAAAGCCATTTATCAAGAAGCCAAAAAAATTAACCCGAACGTCATTCTAATTGCCGAAGCATGGGGCGGCGGCGAATATGAACCCCATCTCTTTAGCGACATCGGTTGGGCAAGTTGGAACGACCAAATTCGCAATGGCGTCAAAGGACAAAATCCCGATAATGGACTTGGCTTTATCTTCGGCAAATTTCAAGGCAATCATAATGTGCGCGCGCTCCGCTCATTTGTAACAGGCACACTCCGCGAAGATGGCGGCTTATTTCTACAAAAAGAACATTCTATTAACTACCTTGAATCGCACGACGACTACACACTTGGCGATTTTATCCGACTCGGACTGCGCGAAGTTAAGCCTGACGATATTATCACTGACCTTGATAAACACGCACAACTTTCACCCAAACAACTCGCTCTTAATAAACTTGCCGCACTCTTTCTTTTCACCGCACAAGGACCTGTGATGATTCACGAAGGGCAAGAATTTGCCCGCAGTAAAGTGATTGTCCCAACCGATGCACCCGATAAACATATTGGCAAAATTGACCACAATAGTTACGAAAAAGATAATGCGACAAATTACATTAACTATGCTCACGCAAAACTGAATTCTGAACTCATTGATTACTATAAAGGCTTAATTGCACTTCGCAAAGCGAATCCGATTTTTAGTTCCGCGCCAAAATCCGCCGTAAAATTTATTGACGCAAAGGATACGCTGGTTGTAGCGTTTAAGTTAGATAAAAACGAATACAATAAAGTTGCTGAAAAAAAATCTGACCATGATTTTCTTGTTGTGATGAACGGACACATGCGCAAGTCAGTCGATTTTCTCTTGCCCGATGGCGAGTGGCAACTTATTGCGAACGATAAGAAAGTGTCGCCGCTTGAACCCATGGGTGTAGTCAAAAATCGTGTGAGCGTTCCTGCAAGTTCAGGTTTAATTTTGAAGCAGTAATTTCTATTAACCTTTTTACTCTTAACACTTTAACCGTTACCAACATGGCAGAAGAACCCAAACAGTCGTTTTTGCTCCGTCTTGCCAATGAGCTCAAAAAACTTGATGCGGAAATCGAGGAATTGAAGCCCAAACTTCAAGAAAAGGCAACCGAACTTCAAGAAGAAGCCAAAGCAAAAATTGCCGAACTTGAAAAAGAGCGCGATGCCCTCAAACAAAAAGCGGAAGAGTTGAAAAACACCAGCGAAGAAGCATGGGGCGAATTGAAGGTCGGACTCGAGAAAAGTTGGACGGAACTTCGCGCCGGCTTTGATAATGCCCTCGCCAAGTTTAAGAAGTCAGATTCGACTACTTGATTTGTTTCCACCGTGCTTTTTTGAAGAGGACGCCCCTTGCGGCGTTCTCTTCGATAACTGCGCGCCGCGTGCTTCCTCTCTTGACAACACATTTCCATTTTTGTATATTGCCAAAAGTGGTTACCTGAACAAACCAGTTGTCATGATAACACTAATCTCTGTTGCACATGTCCGCCATCGCCTTTTACGCCTCCATCTCGCCTGTGTGTTCCGCCGTTCTGCCCCTTGTGCTTCCGCTTGTTGCAACGGTCTGTGCCGAAGTGTGTGTGGTGGGAAGGGGGCTTATGTGTTTCCTCCGAAAGCCCGATTTGCATTCTCGCCTCAACTCTGACACAAAGGTTTCTCGACACACTCGCAACGCTCTTCTTGCTTGCCTAACCTTCTTCAAACACTGCTCAACCATCTTGGGCGCAAAGGCGTTGCGCTACCTCACGCGCAAGACACATCAACGAGCAACGGTTTCATGCTCTCAAGAAAACGCTTTGAGAAATGGGAGTTTGTGCAACCTCATTTTCCAATCTAACTTTCAAACAGCAGCATATCCAACTTATCGAGACTGTCCAATGATGTCATTCCAATTTTTACGCCTCGGTTTCGCTCTGTTCATTTCTGCTTCTCTGGCTCTGCCACTCTCTTCTTGTGGAAACCGAGAGAAAAATTCAAGAGACGGAGAAAAGACAGACGCGCAGGCAGATACCACCGCTCTCAATCGAGATTTCATTGCTCAATCCCATTCAAGTGAAGTGCCCATCTCAAAAGTAACCTTCTTTATTGAAAATTCAGGAAGCATGCTGGGCTATGTGAAACAAGCCAATAACTACATCAATGCAATTGTTAGTTTAGCGTATGCTCCCGAGTTCGATAAAGCCAACAAAGAATTTTACTTCATCAACGGTACAAGTAGCAAAGGGAAAGACTCACAGGTCTTTACAAGTTTGATTGGCACTGATGCTGATGTGCTGAAAAGCAACTTAAATCCTAACGGTTTCCAAAAATATGGCGACCCGCGCTATAGCGACTTGACCCGTATGTTTGAAATAGCGTTGGGATATGCAACAGGAAATTCCATAAATACACGCTTGCTGAGCCGACGTTGGAGCGGTTGCGAGGGGTGTGCGACCTGCTTGGTGCGAAAAGCATTGATGAGCTTGGGCGCAACATCAACACCGAAACGCTTTTGACGACGCGATTTGATGGCGATGAGGCGAAGGTTCAACGGCTGTTGAAACTATGCTTAAACGGGGTTGAAAGTGCGATTGAGGGGGTGAGTGGAGCGATGCTTTTGGAGGTGGAGCAAGATTTTTTTATGCGCTATGTGCTCATGTCGGGGCTGTTGCAACGCTCGCTGGAAAGGTTGAGCGCGCAAGCCGAATCATTGGTGAAGGTTTCCGAAGTGCTTATGGAGCAGATGAAAAAGGTCGGAAAGTCCAAAGTGCGAAAGCGCAAGCGGAGCGGCTCTTCACGGAAATTGAGCGGCTTGAAATCGCGGCGAGCGGGTTGAACGGGATTTCATATAGCGAGGCGATGCGGTTGCCGCTCAGGGAGTTTTTGCGGGCGAAGGTGCTGCAAGTGATGAGCGAGGCGATGCGGGCGGGTTAGTTGTTTTTGATGTATTTGTAAGAGAGTAACCAGAAAAACGCTAAGATGCAGATGTAAGCCAGTGTTAGTTTAAGACTGAAGCCTGAGCTATAAAAGTCAACCATCCAAAAGAACGCAATTAAGACGGTGATAAATATTGAATACGGCACAGGGATTCCTGTTTGAATGCTTTCTTTGATGGCGCGAGGTGTGTTGAGAATCATTCCGATAATGCCAATAACTATAAAAATTGCACCGATAACGGCAAGCATATATGGCAAAGAGTAAAATTAAAATTGAGTTAGAGGCACAAACCAAAGAGGCATCAAAAAACATTGCTGCTTTGGAAGTCCATTTGAAGAAACTACAAGATGCGTTCAAAAATTCTGACATTGGCTCGGAGCGGTTTAAGAGTTTGGCTCATGAAATCAGCCAAGTAACGAAAAAGATAGAACACGCGTCGGGGTCGCTCAAAAAAATGGAAACGCTTGATGCTGTGGTGGTTTTAGGGCGGTTGGGTGCGGAGATAGCGGGTTTGACGGCTCTGTTTTCAAATTTCATTCAAAAAGCAAACGAGCTAAATCGGTCTCAGCAAGCACTGCGCGGCGAAGCGAAGTTGATGGGTGTTACATTTGAATCACTTTCAAAAGTTGCTGAAGAGACGAAAACAAAATTTGGATTAAGTGCGCAAGTTGCAAATGGATTTGCAGTAGAGGTTGCGAAGCTTGCGGTTAAAGCGGGCGATGCGAGCAAGACACAAGTTGCAATCGCAAAATTGCTCGACTTGGCGGCGGCAAAGGGGTTGTCGGCAGAAGAGGCTTTGACGGCTGTCAAACAAGCGTTGCTCGGAATTGATGAAGGGACGGATAAACTGTTTGGTAAGAATCCGAGTGTGCTTTATGAAGAGTATGCAAAAGCAATCGGCACAACTGCTGGTAAATTAACTGACCAACAAAAGGCGCAAGCCCTTTTAATTGCCACCATCAGCGAAGGAAATAAGGTTGAAGGCGAGCGATTGAAGTATTTACAAAGTGCCGCCGGCGCGCAAGAACGCTACAAACAAAGTATTGATGAACTGACAGCAAGTATTGGTCAGGAATTGTTGAAGGTGTTGAAACCAATGCTGAATTTTCTGAATGAAGGGTTGAAGTTGCTTAATCAGCTGGATTCGAACACGGTGGCGGCGACACTTGCATTTGTGTCATTTGGGTACGCGATTTATCAGATTGTTACAGCCCTTCAAGCGTTTCGCGTGGCGATGACGATGGCGACGGGCGGCATTTATGCGCTACTTGCGGCGATTGGCGGCGGATTAGCGGCGGGACTTATTGTGATGAGTCAAGGTTCAGATGAGGCTGAAAAATCACTTAAAGAACTCGAGGACAGGGTCAACAAAAACACCCAATCATTCAACTCGTTGGCAAATCAAATGAATGCGACAGCGGCGGCAAGTAGCGATATGGTAGATGAGCTAAAAAAACTAAATGATGAGTATGATAAACTTTTAAAAGAGCAAGCTGAGCCGAAGTCAATAGCGGAGTATCGGAAAGCGATTCAGGAACAATTTGATGTGATTGCAAAAGAGCGCGAGAAGTTGGAGCAGAAATTAGGGGGTGAATCGATAGCATCTGTATTGAATCGCCGTGATGTCTTAGCGCGGACGGTCGCTGAAAAGCGGTCGGTTGCAGATTTGAGTGCAGAGCAAAAAGCGTTGATGGATTTGAATACGTTGCTTAAAATCAATACTAGACTTACTACATTAGAAAACGCTTGATTTAAGCGATATTGACCGTAAAACCGCGTGTCAAGTTCCACAGTCCCGCACACAGATGAAGCGCATCATCTAGGTTGTGTTGACAAATAGAGATGCTTAATTTTGGAAAAAAAGACCAATGCATCGTTACGAATTGACACCCGAACAATGGAAACACATTCAGCCGCTGTGCGCCGGTAAAGCCTCCGATGTTGGACGCACCGCCCGAGATAACCGCTTGTTCATCAACGCGGTCTTGTTCATTGCTCGGAGCGGCTGTGCGTGGCGCGACTTACCCGAACGCTACGACAAGTGGAACTCTGTCTATTAACGCTTCAACCGATGGGCGAAGCAAGGACGCTGGGAAGCAATTTTTCAAACCTTGCGCCAGAACGACGCGCCTGATTTAGACTGGGCAATGCTGGACACCGCCAGCATTCGCGTTCATCAACAGGCGGCAGGGCAGAAAAAAAAGCCTCCGACCATACGCCGTGTCCCGAAGCGTGCATCGGCAGAAGTCGTGGCGGTCTGACGACCAAGATTCACGCGGTCGTTGATGCGCTGGGCAACCCGATTCGTTTCGGACTCTCATCGGGACAGACCGCCGATATTCGTCTTGCCTCAAACCTGATGCACGACTTGAAGTGCAAGGCGATTGTGGCGGACAAAGCATATGATTGCAATGCCTTTATCGCCGAGTTGTTAAAACTCAATCCCGACATGACGATTGTTATTCCATCCAAGCGTAATCGGCGGTTTCCGAGAACACTCAACAAAGAACTCTACAAAGACCGAAATAAGATAGAACGGTTTTTCAATCGCTTGAAGCATTACAGAAGAATTGCAACGCGATATGACAAGACCGCGCGCAATTTCTTGGCGTTTATTTTTCTGGCTTCCTCTCTGATTCTGTTACTGTAAAATAATTGTCAACACAACCTAGTTATTGAAGGCAATATGGCAAACACCTACGATAAAGCGATAAGCCAAGACGATAATAATGGCTATATGATTAGCTACCGACGTGCTTTGGCAGTCTACACGCTTTGGCTAAAATATGGGATTAACTTCCGAAAGTATAATGTTGAAGTGATGCTATGCGGTAGTGGGTTCAGTGGCTTATGCCGGGATAAAGTAGAAGAAAACAATAAACGATTTTCAATTCAAATCGTTCCGAAAGTTGCAAAATAGCGATGGGTGTATATGATAAAATAGCAATAGCTTTTGTTGTTGCATTTTTCTTATTAATAATCCCGAAGCCCCACTGCTGTTGGGACAATCTGCCCTTGAACGATTCGGTAGAGTCTCTATTGATAATGTGAGAGGCGAAATTACATTTGAATAAACTTTTTTATTTTTAGTAGGTTGATTGATACTTATTTCTCTCTAACACAAACTTTTTCTAACTATGCCAGCCGAAAATTATATTTCTATTCAAATATCGCTCCTTCAATTAGTCGAGCCACTCTACGACAACTTGCGCGATACACAAATGCTTGCAGGCAGCGAAGCCTATACTGCCGCCCTTGCCTACTATAAACGCCAAAACAATTTTTGAAGATTTAGGCAAACGCTTCGATCGCAGTCCATACAAATGCAGAGAGACCCAAAGCCCTCAAAATTGAGCCTTTTAGCCTGAAAATTCGGGTTCTGAGCTTGAAATTTGAGGGTTTAACCTTGAAATTTGGACTCCCGAACCCCAAAATTGGACTTCCAAACCCGAAATTTGAACTTCCAAACTCCAAATTTGGACTTCCAAACCCGAAATTTGAGGTTTTGAAGTGGGAGAGGAGACTTCCGAAGTGGGGGACTTTAGGTCGTGTTTAAACTTTACCGAACCGTTATTCTGAACACAGCAAAGTGAAGTGAAAACATCCAACCCAATGAGTAACAAGTATTGAGCCATGAGTAGCGAAGTTGTGCTCGGAACGGCAAACCTGAAGCAGAACAAATCCCACAACATTGAGCACACTCATTTGACAACACAACCTAATATCACAACGGCTTAATCACTTTGGTTTGTTGTGCCTTTGGGAAAATTGGCACTACACTTGCTTCAATCATCTGTTGCAACTGTTGCACAAGTTTCTTTTTCACGAAGTATTGATGCGTGACCAAACTAATCCGCCGCGTCGGCACTGGATTGGCAAATGGAATCAGTCGGTCATGGTCTTCTCTCGTGAGCGTGAGCGAGGCTAAATATGGGATAATCGTCAATCCTGCATTGGCTTTGGTGAAATGGAGTAGGCTTTCAACTGAAGCGGCTTTGAACTCAATATTCAATGTTCGGTTAGATTTTTGATGTGAAAGGTCGCAGATGCGCTTGACTTGGGTATTTAAGCAGTGTCCTTCTTCCATCAACCACAGTCTTTTGTAATCTAATTCTTCTGCTCTTATGGTTTTTTTTCGCTTGTGAGAACTCCAATCATAGACGAGAAAGGGTTCATCGAAGAGCTTGTGCTCGAGCAAGTCAGTTTCGTGAAGTGGGGTGGCCAGTATGCCGATATCGAGCGTTCGGGATTTTAAGCTGGCAATAATTTCGCTGGTGGTAAGTTCCGACAAGATGAGTTTCAGTTTTGGAAAAGTACTTGTGAACTTTCCTAAAAACAAGGGCAAAAGATATGGCGCTAAGGTTGGAATGATTGCGATTTTTAACTCGCCTTCTGCTTCATTTTTGAGCTCTTGAATGAGCGATTTGAGTGTGTCAATTTCTTTGACCAGAATGCGCAAGCGCTCGACAATTTGCCTGCCTTCATCGGTGAGCGAGACGGGCTTTGTTTTCCGATTAAAAATCTGAATGCCGATTTCTTCTTCAAACTTGCCAATCATGGTGCTTAAAGTTGATTGCGTAACGAAGCACTTCTCCGCCGCCGCCTCAAAGTTTTTCAAATCTACAACGGCCAGGATGTATTGAAATTGATGAATGTTCATCGGAATTGTTTATTGATGTTATCAATATCAGCATTAAAAATATCGTTTTTGTAAATAAAAAGTTTTTCTCACCTTTGAGCCGTTTAATGTTTCACTAACTTAAACCTTAACGAACTATGACACACAAATCTGTACTTGTTTTGGCTCTCTTGTGTGCTGTTCTTGTGCAACGCACACTCATTGGGCAAGAGTTTGCTGATGGTGGCAAACGCCATGCCCTTCCAGCATCTGCATCTGCAACGCCCTCTGAAGCCCGTTCTGATGAAAGCACTTCTGGTGCGGCTTCTGTTTCAATGGGGTTCTGTCCGCTTGGTTTTGACACGGTCAAAACAACGGCGCAAATGTTTCGACCTCGCGGCTATACCAATCGGGATTGGTGGCCGAATCAGTTGGATCTCAGCCCGCTCCGCAAGCATGCCCCGCAATCCAATCCTATGGGCGAGTCATTTGACTACCGCAAGGCGTTCAACTCGCTGGATTATCAAGCCTTGAAGAACGATTTGCGTGCAGTGCTGAAGAATTCACAAGATTGGTGGCCTGCCGACTATGGTCATTATGGCGGTTTGTTCATTCGCATGGCGTGGCACAGCGCGGGCACGTATCGCGTTGGCGATGGTCGCGGCGGCACACGTGCAGGGTTGCAACGCTTCGCACCTCAAAACAGCTGGCCTGATAATGCCAACCTTGACAAAGCCCGACGATTGCTCTGGCCGATTAAACAAAAATATGGAAGCAAAATTTCGTGGGCGGATTTGATGATTCTCGCCGGCAATGTTGCCCTTGAAGATATGGGCTTCAAAACACTTGGCTTCGCTGGCGGTCGTGAAGATGTCTGGGAACCTGAGCATATCTACTGGGGTCCAGAAACTCAATGGCTGGCTGACGCGCGTTACAGCGAAGGGCGGAAGCTGCAACAGCCACTTGCCGCTGTGCAAATGGGGCTCATTTATGTCAATCCTGAAGGACCAAACGGTAATCCTGACCCGCTGGCCGCCGCCAAAGACATTCGCGAAACCTTTGGACGCATGGGCATGAACGATGAAGAAACTGTGGCGCTCATTGCAGGCGGACACACCTTCGGCAAAACGCACGGCGCAGGCGAGGCTAAATATGTCGGTCCCGAACCCGAAGCCGCTTCCATTGAAGAGCAAGGGCTCGGTTGGAAAAGCACCTACAAATCTGGCAAAGGCCCAGACGCCATTACTTCTGGACTCGAGGTAATCTGGACCCCCACGCCGACACGCTGGAATCATGATTACTTCAAAATCCTTTTCGGCAATCAGTGGGAACTCACCACCAGTCCTGCAGGCGCCAAACAATGGGTCGCCAAAGACGCACCGAACATGATGCCAGACCCCTTTGACCCGAAGAAAAAGCATAAACCCACCATGCTGACCACTGACCTTGCGCTCCGCTATGACCCGATTTATGAAAAAATCTCGCGCAAGTTCATGAACAATCCCAAAGCCTTTGAAGAAGCCTTCGCACGCGCTTGGTTCAAGCTCACACATCGTGATATGGGACCCAAAACAACCTACCTTGGTCCTGAAATACCAAAAGAAGAGTTCCTGTGGCAAGATCCAATCCCGCCGCTAAACCATCAACTTGTTGATGCCCAGGACGTCAAAGCCTTGAAAGAAAAAATTTTGTCTTCAGGTCTATCCACGAGCGAATTGGTCTTAACCGCTTGGGCTTCGGCCTCGACATATCGCCATTCGGATAGACGTGGCGGTGCAAATGGCGCGCGCATTCGCCTCGAGCCACAACGCAACTGGGAGGTCAACAACCCTACCCAACTCCAAAAGGTCTTGGCAGTCTATGAAAAAATCCAATCCGAGTTCAACGCCACATCAGGCCGTAAGAAAATCTCAATGGCCGATTTGATTGTTCTCGGCGGCTGTGCCGCTATTGAAGAGGCCGCTAAAAAAGCCGGCGTGCCAATTGAAGTACCGTTCACGCCGGGCAGAATGGATGCATCGCAAGCGCAGACCGATGTCGCCTCGTTTGCTCATCTTGAGCCAATAGCAGACGGCTTTCGCAACTATTACCGACCTGATGCCCCTGCCTTACCCGAACACCTCTTGGTTGACAAAGCCGAACTGTTGCGCTTGTCCGTGCCTGAAATGACCGTTCTTATCGGTGGCATGCGCGTGCTCGGCGCAAATTACGACGGCTCAAAACACGGAGTCTTTACCGCCCAACCCGGCGTGCTCACGAATGACTTTTTTGTCAATCTCTTGGATATGAATTATGTTTGGAAGCCAGTTGATGACAAAAAGATGCTCTTCGAGATTCGCGACCGCAAAACCGACCAGCTAAAGTGGACCGCCACGCGGGTTGATTTAATCTTTGGCTCTAATTCCGAACTGCGCGCCGTCGCAGAGGTCTACGGTGCCAGCGATGCCAAAGAAAAATTTGTCCGAGATTTCGTCGCCGCTTGGACAAAAGTGATGAACCTTGACAGATTTGACCTCTTGGCTAATCAGTGATATTACAAAAGCAAAGATTTTAGAACGGTATGGTGCTCAAGTAGCATCATACCGTTTTTGTCTTATTGGCCAGTGGATTTATGCTTTTGCTTGACAGAGTTGTTTGACCAAGTTAGCAAGTTTGCGTGTTGCTTCTCGGCGTGTATATTTTTTTATGGCATTAAGATCTCCGTGCCATAACTTCTCGCCGTTCCAAAAGGCCCGATAGTAATGAAGCACGACTGCCTCGATTTCGGCTGGGTTTCGAAAATTGGCGACCATTCCGGCACCGGTTTCGCGAATCAGCGAAGCAACGGCCCCTTCTGATGCCAGCGTGATGACAGGGCGCAAAGTCGCAATATATTCATAAACCTTTCCTGGCACAATTTCCTCACTGCCTTCGGCATCATCAACAACAAGTAACAGGGCATCTGATTTCAAAAGCTCTTTGACGCTCTCGCTGTGCGGCATGTAGTTCTTGACTTCTACTGTGCCGCAAAGTCCTTCATCTTGAAAAAGCGGGAGCAGATTGGCTCCAAAGCGTCCGATGAAATTAAGTTTAATTTTTTTAGGGTCAATATCGCCTCGTGCAATTAGAGATTTAACAGCATTGAGGAAGGGTTTCGGCGAGCGCTTTCCATACATAGAACCTGTATAGGTAATTGTAAACCGCTCATTTGGGGGAAAGGTCAGCGCTGGAATATCTGCCTCATCGAATCCATTTTCAATATGAATAATTTTATGAGCATCGATATCGGGATATTTCTTTTGAAAATCATGTCCAATGCCTTTCCAAGCCACTTCCATCACATCGCAGGCTTGATAGACGCTTCGCTCCAAATAAGCATCAATTTTCTTCGCCAGTCCATAACGCACGGGCGTGGAGAGAAAACCAGTCCAAGGGTCTCGGAAGCCGGCAATCCAAGGCAGGTGTGTTTTTTTAGCCAGTGATTTAGCAATTAGCGCGGTTGTATAAGGCGGCGAAGAGGAATAGAGGCAATCTATTTTTTCGTCTCGAATAATTTTTAGCCCTTTTTTTTTCGCAATCGGAAACCAACCAATCCGTGCATCGGGAATAAAAAAATTGCTTCGCACAAATTCAGCAACTTGTTCAGCGAAACTTCGGGGCTCGCCTGGTTTTGGAATGTTATTAACATCAATTGGAGCATCAGGCGATTTACCAGTGAGTTTACGATAGAGCACATATGGCTCAAAAATTTTAGTGCGATAGACTTTTACACCTGATGGAATATCGTGTAGTAAGGATTCATCTCGCGTTGGGAAATCGCCATCCTGAACAGTTAGAACAACTGGCTCAATATCAAACTCGCGCAAGTATTTTACGAACTTCAAGACGCGTTGAACGCCTGCTCCTCCGGATGGCGGGAAGTAATATGTGATAACTAACAGTTTCTTCAAAGATAGAATTATGTTCCAATATTTGCTTTGGTGAGCCAGAAGTCGCTATAATCTTCTTGGACAATAAGATTCACTAACCGCATTTTGGCCATTTCCAAGATGGCTAAAAATGTAACGATGATGGTCATACGGTCAGCAAATTCTGACACAATCTTCATGAACGAAATTTGAATCTGCTCATCTAACTTTTTGAGAAGATATGCGGTTTGTTGTTCAATTGTAACAGGAATTTTTTTGATTTCATGAATGCTCACTTTGGGGGTATTTTTCACTGCGATTTGATAAGCACGAATTAAATCGAAGAGCGTTGGGCGTTTGGTTTCATCGGCAATGTCGCTTGCTTCAATGGGCTCGAAGACGCGGCGCGGAAACAAGTGCCGGCGGTCTTCCTCCAAGAGTTGCATACTAAGCGCAACCTCTTTGAAGCGCTTATATTCTAAGAGTTTATGAACAAGTTCAGTGCGTGGGTCAAATTCATCTAACTCGCCTTTGGACACCTCGGGGCGCGGTAGTAACATTTTTGCCTTAATGCTCATTAGGAGCGACGCCATGTAGATAAAATCCGCCGCAACTTCCAAATTGAGCTCCTGCATCGTGTCAAGATATTCCATGAAACTTTTCGTGATATGGGCTATCGGAATATCATAAATGTTGAGTTCGTCGCGTTTGATAAAAAATAAAAGAAGGTCTAAAGGACCTTCAAATTCGCTTAGGGCAACCCGATACATTTTAGGGGCACGAAGATTTTACTTGCCAAAGAGTTTCTTTGCGGCACGGAGTTTATCGCGCCACCAACTTGCTTTCTCGGTTGTTTGTTGTTCTATCAATTTCGGAGCGACTTCCTTTGCAACATAGGCTACATTTTTCAAGGGTTGAACACGATAAGTTCGGGCGCGATTCATTGCCGATTGAATAGTCTTATCCAAATCCTCGACAGCACAAGGTTTGACGTGGTAGCGATAGACCTGAAACTCGTTGATGGATTTAATTGCCAGTAGCGCATCGCGCACCTGGGTAAGCAAAATGATGACAATGTTTGGGTATTCTTGCTTAACCGCGTGCAGAAAGTCAATCCCGTCTTCGCTGTTCAAATTGAGGTCAGTGAGCATGACATAGATATCGTGTTTGGAAAGTTGGTCAAAGGCTTCGTTAATAGAAGCGGCAGGATAGACTTGATATTTTTTCCCAAACACTTGTGTCATGGTTTGGAGTTGCTCTTTGTTGAACTCCACGATGAGCAACCCTTCTTTTTGTCCGCTTGGTGGCGGTGGAGGTTCTTCTTCTTGCTCGACAATTTCAGTTGGTTCTGCACCGCCAGTGCGCATAATATCGGCTTTACTGGGATAGAGTTGTCCAACTTTTTTTGCAATCTCCACAGCGGCGCTGACTGTATCGCGCAGTTGGTCAATCTTCCAAGGTTTTGTCAGAAAGCGAAATACCTCACCTGAATTCACAGAGTTCATAATTGCGTCGAGGTCGCTGTATCCTGTCAGCAAAATGCGAATCGTGCTTGGACTAATTGTTTTAATCACCCGCAAGACTTCATGTCCAAGCATGCCCGGCATGCGCTGGTCAGAAAGAACGACATGGATATGATTTTGTCGGACAATTTCAATCGCATCCTTGCCATTCGTTGCCGTGAAGATGTTATATTGGCGGCGGAACGTCGCCGAAAGGGATTGAAGAACAAGCGGTTCGTCATCGACGAGCAAAATGTTGATGTTCGGTTCAGTCGCCATATGAAAGTCCTGTTTTAGAATTCAAGTTTAGTTGAGAGCGGGCGTACTTTCGCTGAAGACTTTTTCAGTTTTTTCTTGCTTTCTTTGTATTGGCAAGTGGATGAAGAAGTCGGTGCCATGCCCAACTTTGCTCTTGACGGTAATTCTGCCGTTGTGCCCATCTTCGATAATTTTTTTCGAGATAGAAAGTCCAAGCCCTGTACCTTTGCCAACAGGCTTTGTGGTGAAGAACGGGTCGAAGATTTTGTTCATCAATTCGGGTGGGATGCCCTTGCCGTTATCTGAAATTTGCACCACCACTTCGTCCTTCTCCACAAAGGTTTTCAGCCGCAACACCCCTTCGCCTTTTTCTTCGCAGGCGTGTGCCGCATTGGTAATAATGTTCAAGAACACTTGGTTGAGTTGAGCAGGCGCACACACAATGTTGGGAACTTCGCCATAATCTTTCACAACCGTCATGTGCCGTTTCAAGATGTGATTAGCAATCACCAATGTAGAGTCTAAGCACTGATTGACATTAGCCAGTTGTGTAGCGGCTTGGTCTAATCGAGAGAAGTTGCGAAGATTGACAATAAGCTCTTGGATTCGGTCTAACCCTTCTATGGAGTTATTAATCATTGTGGTGTTTTCCTCGGCTAGACCGATGTCCTCGATGTTTTTCAGTCTCTCGAGTGTCTTGGGAATTTGCTTTTCAGCTTCGCTGTAGTTACCGTCTACTAAATTTTTCAAGATGCTTGTGCTTGCCGCAAGAGCTTCTTGAAACTCACGTTCATTTTCGCGGATAATTTCAATGTTATTCCTCACAAAGCCGAGCGGCGTGTTCATCTCGTGCGCAAGTCCTGCCACCATCTGACCTAACGATGCCATCTTCTCGCTTTGGATTAGTTGGCTTTGAGACTCTTGAATGATTTTGGCTTGTTTGCGGAGTGAAATCGTTAAACGAATCGCCATGCTAAGGAAGACAAGAATGCTTACGACAAGCGCAACAACCTGTGCAGATTGGAGATTCCTGATTTTTTCGCTTGAAAGTTCGCCCAAGCGCACGATGAAATCGCGGTTGCTTGCTAAAATCAGTTCATCGTTCTGAATAGCAAAATCAATTGCCTTTTCAAGTTGTATGGGGTCGATTTGTCTGGGGTTTTGAGTCTTTTCTGCAAGGTCTAGCAACACATGTCGTGACTCTGACCACTTTCGAATCACTTCTTCAATTGTTTTGCGAGCCTCTGGGTTCGTAACAGGTGCGATTTCATACTCAACGCCGCTGACGGCAAGCACCCCGCCTCTATCCAGTGACGCCACCGTTGAATCAAACATCAAGATAGCGCTCTTGTAGCTAAGGAAGGCATTCTCGAGTTGTGCCAATCTCTCTGCAATTTCTTCGGTCTGACTGGAATCAATGATTGAGAGTTCGGCAAGCCTTTCTTGGGTTCGAATCAAATTACGGTAAGCACGTTGCCAATATTCAGATTGCTTCGTTGCACAGAAGACCTGTTCAGCATCGCGTTGACTATCACGCGAAATGATGATGTTCAAGACAAAGACAGACGCAACAAGTGCAAGAAATAGCGTCCCAAAAATAATCAGCTCTGCAAAGCGAAACCCTGCCTGTTGTTTTTGAGTATTATTGTTCGCCATATCCAACAGTTTGTTTTGTTATGCTTGTTCAGGTCGAATTGATGTGAAACAAACCCAGCCTTTGTATGATAAGCAATTTTTGAAAAAAAACGCAACGAGTGGCGAGCACAGCAGTTGCACAGAACTTGGGCGAATATAAGCAAGTTCTCTCATTCGAATCAAATCGCACATGTAAAGATTTTAACCTTGCCTATTCACTTGCCTTTTGTGATGATATCTCTCAATGCGCCTTCCAGCTCTGGATACTTGAACGAGAAGCCGAATTCTAATGCACGTGTTGGCATAACTCTCTGTCCTTCAGCGATCACATCGGCAGCTTCTCCGAAGAGCACTTCCAGAGCAGCTTTCGGGACGGCCAAACCTGACGGTCGCGAGAGCACCCTTCCAAGCGTTTCCGCCAAAACTTTCATCGGAACAGGATTTGGCGCAACGATGTTCATAGCGCCTGTTACTTTTTCATTATCTATGGCGAACAAATACAACCCGACTACATCATCGATGTGAATCCACGAAACCCACTGCTTGCCTGAGCCAATTGGACCGCCAACGAAGAACTTAAATGGGGTGAGCATTTTTTCAAGTGCCCCCCCTTTGGTTGAGAGCACTACGCCTGTTCTCATGGTAACCACGCGCATGCCTAATTTTTCCGCTTCAAAGGCTTCTTTTTCCCAATCAATGCATACTTTGGCGAGAAAATCATTTGCTGGCGGTGCACTTTCATCCAACGCTTCAACGGTTGCTCCGTAGCCTTGATTGCCGTAGTAGCCTACGCCTGAGGCCACGACAAAGACTTTCGGCTTTACTGGCGATTGTGCTAGGGCACGAACCAGATTGCGCGTGCTAAGAATGCGGGTGTCATAAATCTGTTTTTTGTAATGCTCGTCCCAGCGTGCCGCCACAGGCGTTCCTGCAAGATGAACGACTGCATCGGCCGAAACCAAGGTTGCAGTCCATTCACCGCTTTCACTTGTAGCATTCCACTCATAGTAGCCTGCCAGATTAGGCAGTTGAGCTTTGGCTTTTTGAGGGTTGCGGACCAATAAGATAACCTTATCGCCGCGCTCGATGAGGGCTTTAACAAGGGCTTTGCCAATTAAGCCTGTTCCGCCCGTCAAAACAACTGTTTTAGGCATGCTTGATAATTGATTGCGTTCTCAAACGGAAGTTCGGCATATTGCGGTTTTCGCACTAAAATTCAGCGTTGATGCCGATTGAGGGAAGCAGGCCGATTTGCCCGCCAGGGCTGTCAATTTTGTTTTCGCGAGCGTTCCAACGCGGCGGGTTTTCATTTCGTCGGTTATAGATGTTTTGAATGTCTATGTATGTGATAAGTGTCCAAGTGCTGAACTGCCAGCGTCGGTCAAGCCGCACATCGAGCGCATGAAAATCCGGCAGGCGTTGTGAGTTGAAGAAATCAGGATTAAGGTTTGTGAGTTGGAAGCCAAAGTTCGGGTCGCCTTGTGCGCCGACAGGCGTGAACGGCCGCCCTGAGGCATATCGAAACTTGATGCCGAGCTCCCACTTTTCATCAAATCGATAGCCGCCGCTTAAACTAAAAATGATGCGTTGGTCGAAATTGCTTGGCCTGAATGTGCCATCTACGCCTTGAAACTGCGACCTGCCAATCGTGAGCGAGGCAATGCCGTAGTAGGGTGTTTCCGAGAGTTTCTTCTGAACAAATAGTTCAACGCCGTAGGCGCGGCCTTTGCCCAAACTTGCCAGTGGCTCTAAGCCAAACGAGGCAAACCCATCATCACTGCCGCCGAACCCTGCTCCTGTATTAGCAAGCGTTAGGAAGGTTCGTCTCAAACTTGCAGGATAGTCGCCATACTGCTTGTAGTAGCCTTCGAGGCTGACTTTTAAATCGGGTTGCAAAATGTTCTCAATGCCGGCTATGAAGACATTGGCTTGAATGTTTTTTAACCTTCGGTTGGCGTCTTCTGCTACCAGCCAGATGTATGAAGGCGATTGTGTATAACGCCCTGCCGACACGCTCACTGTGAGTTTATCGGTCAAGGCGTAAGACAGCGAGCCACGCGGCGCAGGATAGAATTTCTGATTGATGCCGTCGAAATAATCCACTCTGCCGCCGAGCGTTGCCGTTAATCGCCCAAGGCGTTGCAAGAGTTGCAGGTAGGTTGCACCTTTATAGAACCGCTCTTTGAGTTCTCTATCGACAAGGACCACATCGGCAGTTTGGGCCTTGAGCAAAACATCCGCCTTAAAGCCAATAGTCTTGGCTTGAACCCCAAAAGAAAGTTCTGTGGCTTTGCTGATGGCAAGTGTTACATCGCTTCGAAGGTTAATCTCATCTTCAATGGAGTTGTTGCGGAAGAATGGATTTTGAAGGGAGTCGCGTTGTTGGAATCGGTAATCAATCCGAGTGCGGCCAAGTGTGGTTGAAATGAATCCACCTTTGAAGACTTTTTTCCAAGTAAGGCCACCAATAAATTGATATTGTGTGTTATCAAGGAGGCGAGAATTATTGAAACGTTGTTCGGGCGTGTTGTTGAAGAGCCGCACATTGTCAATGACCCCGATGCCGAGCGCAGAAAGTTCGTTGCCGCCGCCAAGAGTATAAGTTACCTTGCTGAGAAAGTCGTAGTATTCAGGAACAAATGAAAACCCAGCGGCTTTGAAGATGAGGTCAAGGTAACTGCGCCGTGCAGAAAAGAAGTACTGCCCATTTTGCGAAAGTGGGGCTTCGACATTAAAGCCGAATTGCGAGGCAGAGAGATTGAGTTTGCCGCCAGTTCGATCTTCGCGTCCGTTGCGCAAATCGAGTGAAACCACGCTTGAAATTTTATCGCCATATTTGACTCCGAACCCGCCTGTTGAAAAATTTACTTCACGCACATAGTCAAGATTGACAAAGGAAATCGGGCCGCCGCCAAAGCCTTGAGTCCCAAAGTGATTGATGTTCGGAACTTCAATGCCATCAATGAGGAAGAGGTTTTCGGATGGTGCGCCGCCTCTGACCAGCAAATCATTTCGCCCTGCGCTGGCTACCGAAACCCCGGGCAAAGTGGAAACCGCACGCACCACGTCCTCGAAACCCCCAGGCAGTCGACGAATTTCTTCGTAGCTGAAACTTTGCTCGCTGGTCGGAGAATCTGCCTTCTTGCGCTTGAAATAATCGGCGACGACTTCTACTTCCTGACTGGCAACGCTGGTTTCACTTAACTCCACGACCAAAATGTAAGCTCGCGCTGTTGAGACCACGACATCGGAGCGAATCGTACTTTCGTAGCCCACGGCCGAAACTTTCACCTGATAGGTTCCCACGGGGATGTTTTGAATGGTGAATTTGCCGTCTAAATCGGCAACGGCACCGAGTTCCAAGCCAAGAATTTTCACAGTCGCACCCACAATTGGCTCTTTGGTTGTCTTGTCAATCACACGTCCTGTGATTGCGCCGCGCTTGGCTTCTTGTGCTTGAGATGAAAGCGGTATCAGCAATGCACAGACTAAAAACCCCCATCTCCACATAGCAAGATTCAGAGTTGTTAATTTGTTTCAAGGGCTTTGAGGAGCACGTGACGAACTAACTCAATGGGCATGGTGTTGCCCGTCCAAATCTCAAAGGCTTTTGCGCCTTGATGAATTAACATTTCCAGCCCTGAAATAGTTTCTGCACCTGCTTCTTGGGCACCTTGGAGGAAAGGCGTTTGAAGGGGATTATAGACGAGCTCATAGGCGATCTGTTCCTTTGTCCAGATTTTTTCTGCGGGCACGAGGGGGTCTTTGCTGGCAGAAGGTTGTGCTGAGCCAACAGGCGTAGCGTTGATAATCAGTTTGCAATCGCGCAGAATTTCAAGCGTTTTGGGGTCAGCCATGTTAAGCGTTTTGAGTTCAAGGCTTCTATTGCGCCGCTCAAAATCTTCTTTGAGGGCGTTTGACTTGGCTTCGTTGCGAGCAAGGATGAACACGGTAGCGGGCTTGAACTCATTTCTCAGGGCTTGGATGGCCGCACGCGCTGCACCGCCGCAGCCGAAAATTGCTACTTGTTCCTTTTCCAGTTCGGACTTGAAGACTTTCAGCGGCTCGGCAAAGCCGTAAATATCGGTGTTGTATCCGATTAAAGTTCCGTTCTGATTGAGGACAGTATTGACCGCTTGCACTTCGCTGGCTTCGGCTGAAAGTGCATCAAGGTATTTGACCACGCGTTCCTTGTAAGGAATCGTAACATTGACGCCCACAATACCAAGCGCACGTAGGCCTTCAAGGGCGGCTGGGAGGTCTTTGGCCCGAATATCGAAGACATTGTAACTGTAATTCAGCCCTAAGGCTTCGGCCGCTGTGTTGTGCATCAACGGCGAGAGCGTGTAAGAAATGTCGCTCCCTAAAAGCCCAAGGACTTTCTTGACAGCATTCATGCAAGGGTTGTGAGCATCGGGTTTATTGTTGGCTTACGCCGAGTCTGGCGCATATGCTCTTTTCCGCATAGAGTTCAGGGAACATTTTCGGAAAGGCTTGTTTCTTTTTAGCGTCGTGCTTGAAAGCCTCGGCAAGCATGCGAATCGTGTTTTCTTTATCGCCGAGTGCGTAATAAGCAAGAGCAAGTTCGTAGTGAGCATCGGCGAAGTTGGGCTCCAGCGCTAAAAGCTTTTCAAGTATGACGACGGCTTGGCTGGGTCGATTGGCATCCAGCAGGGCAGTTCCGTAATCAAACAAGAGATATGGGTTGTGCGGCTCGAGCGCCAGTGCCTCGCAGTAGTGCTCTAATGCATCATCGATGTAGCCCAATTGGAATTCAATGCCGGCTTTGGCTTGCAGATAATCGGCGCAGTTGGGCAAGAGCGCGCATGCCTTGTTAATTGCATCGAGCGCAAAGAGCGGTGCATCGATTGTGTCGTAACAGCATGCGAGCGCATACCACGCATCCGCATAGTTCGGTTCAATGGCCACGCATCGCTCAAGGTAGGAAATGGCTTGGTGAAAGTCGTTGATTTCTTCAAATGCACTTGCCAAGTTGAACAGGGTCGCCACATCTTCTGGCTCATACTCCAATGTGCGTTGGTAACTTTCAATCGCCTCTTCCAATCTGCCCATACTGGCGAGCACATTGCCACGATTATACCATGCCGACGAAAAGTTTTCTCGAATAGCCAAGGCAAAATCGTAACTCGTGACCGATTCTTCATACCTGCCGAGCTTGTTCAAGATGATGCCACGATTGTACCATGTGTTGCTACTGTATGGATCTAATTCGAGGTGCTTATCGTAGCAGTGCAGGCTTTCTTCCCACTTCTCGAGCATATCTTTGCAGTAGCCAAGTTCGTACCAGGCTTCGGGGTGTTCAGGATTGAGCTCGAGACAGCGTTCCAGTTCGGTTTCTGCGTCGCGATATTGCTCGAGGTGCATCAGGGTAATAGCTTTGCAAAAATGTGCCTCGTCGTCGTTGGGATAAAGTTCGATGGCGCAGTCGTAGAGCTCGAGCGCTTTGGCAGGTTCGCCTAAATTTTCATAGCAAACGCCAAGGTGCAGGAGCGTTTCGGCATCAGCCGGGTTGAGCACCAACACTTTCTCAAAGGCATCAATAGCATCTTGATATTTGCCCAGATTGACCAGCGAGACGCCTTTTTTGAACCAGCCTTCTGCGTTATAGGGCGCAAGCCCGATGAGATGTTCAGCCACGCAAAGCCCGCGCCAATAGTCGCCTTCTTCCATGAGCGTTTGAAGCATCTCTTCGAGCATTTCACCATCATAAATCGAGGCCAGTTCGCCGCTGTCGACAATTTTCTTCAGTTTTCGCCACTGACGCGATTTTTCAGGTTGGAAGTGCTCCCCGCTGTCGCTTTCAAAATAGCCGCCTTCGATGCTCATTGATGGAACGAAGATAAGTGTAGTTGAAGTTGCACTCTAAATCGAGTCAGAAACTCCGTGTGCAAAAGTTGCCCTGAATATCGTAAAATTATACACTTTACCAAACAGAGCCGAAATTTACTTATCACAACGCGCATGCGTTTTTAACACTTCACACATGAAAAAAATTCGAGAGCTCTGGCAAGCGGCAACGCTGTTTGAGAGAGTGAGGTTGCTTTTGTCGCTTCTTTATGTCTTTATGCCTGTTGATTTTATGCCCGAAGCGGTGTTTGGAATTTTCGGACTGTTTGACGACGCAACAGCAATTGGCACAGTTGTTTGGACACTTCGCAACATTTCCAGGCGTCTCAAGAAGTCTCGACCCAGACCTGATACAAAACCGTATCAGGTATCAGACACCCGTCCATAACTTATGCTGACTGATATGAGGACTCGGAAACCAAATCGCAAGCCGCATTTGAGCCAGACACCTGCCGCCGAGATTGCAACACCGCCCATGGATTCGAGTTTTGACAGTCCCAGTCTTTACATCAATCGTGAGCTTAGTTGGATAGAGTTTAACTTGCGTGTGCTCGAGGAAGCCCGTTGCGAATCACATCCACTCTTGGAGCGATTGAAGTTTATTGCCATTTTTAGCTCAAATTTGGACGAGTTCTTCATGATTCGGGTTTCGGCTGTCGAGGAGCAAGTCGAAGCCGGCATTCAAACGCCCTCGCTCGATGGACTGACCCCGCTCGAGCAACTCATTGAGGTGCGCAAGCGCGTTGAGGCTATGTTGCGTGAACGCAACGAGTATTTTTACAATGTGATGCTCCCTAAGCTGGCTCAAGAGAACATTCACTTCAAGCGTTGTGCCGAGCTTTCTGCGCAGGCACGCGCGATTTTAGACCAATACTTCGAGAACAACATTTTCCCAATTCTTACGCCGTTAGCATTAGATCCTGGGCATCCCTTCCCGCATGTTTCCAATCTTTCGCTCTCGCTGGCTGTCCAACTTAAAGCCGAGGGCGATGATGAGCCGCGCTTTGCACGCGTGAAAGTGCCTGACACGATTCCACGCCTCATTCGGCTGGATAAAATCGGCGTTCCAATGCCCAAGGGACAAATCGTCTTCGTCTGGCTTGAAGATGTTATTGCCTCCAACATCCAAAAACTCTTTCCCGAAGTTGAAATTCAGGCTGTCTATCCGTTCCGTGTGATTCGTGATGCTGATATTGAAATTGAGGAAGACGAGGCAGGCGATTTGCTCGAGACCATTGAAGAAGGGTTGCGCCAGCGCCGATATGGCAATGTGGTTCGGATGGACATCAACCCTGGCATGCCTGATTATATCAAGAACATTCTCATGGAGAACTTGGAACTTTGTGAGCGGCAGGTGTATGAAATTCCGGGCGTCTTGGGTTTGGCCAGCCTGATTGAGGTGATGAGCCTTGAACGTCCTGACCTTAAAGATACGCCGTTTATCCCGCGCAACCCGTTTCTCAACGATGACAAGGAAGATATGTTTGAGACCATTCGTAAGCGCGATGTGTTGCTCTATCACCCTTTTGACTCGTTTCAACCTGTGATTGATTTTATCAACGAAGCGGCACATGACCCTAATGTGCTGGCCATTAAGCAAACGCTTTACCGTGTTGGAAGCAAGTCGCCGATTGTTCAAGCCTTGATTGAAGCGGCCGAGCGTGGCAAGCAAGTTGCCGTCTTGGTTGAACTTAAAGCGCGCTTCGATGAAGAAAACAACATCACTTGGGCAAAAGCCCTTGAAAAAGCTGGGGTGCATGTCGTCTATGGCTTAATTGGCTTGAAAACCCATGCCAAAGTTTTGATGGTGGTTCGCAATGAGAACGGCGAACTGCGCCGCTATGTGCATCTTGGCACGGGCAATTACAACCCCACGACAGCGAAAATTTACACCGACTATAGCCTCTTTACATGCAATAAGGACATTGCGGCAGATGTTTCGGAGGTTTTCAACTACTTGACAGGCTACTCGCGTCAGAAATCGTATCGTAAGATTTGTGTTGCACCGCTCGGCATTCGTCAGAAAATGTTGGAGCTTATTGAGCGCGAAATCGAGTGCCATAGGCAATATCAAAATGGGCGAATCATCATGAAGATGAATGCGCTCGTCGATGAGCAAATCATCAAAGCCCTTTATCGGGCCTCGCAGGCTGGCGTGCGGATTGATTTAATTGTGCGCGGCGTCTGCGTTCTGCGCCCTGAACTGCCCAATATCAGCGAAAACATCCGCGTCATTAGCATTGTCGGACGCTTCTTGGAACACAGCCGAGCCTACTACTTCTTCAACAATGGCAACGAAGAAATTTACCTCTCCAGCGCTGACATGATGCGACGCAACCTTGACCGCCGAGTCGAGATCCTCTTTCCGATTCTCGATGCAAGCCATCGCCAACAAATTAAAAGAGATTTAGAACTGATGCTCAAAGATAATCTCAAAGCCCGACGCCTGAAACCTGACGGCACTTATGAACCTATCCACCACGATGGCAAACCTTTCAATAGCCAACTGTTTTTCTTAAATGAGCGCACTAAATTGTCTTAACCATTTTTTAGCCACTCAACTGCATTCACCAATGCAGATTAACAATCTTAACTCAACGACTTCAAACGCACTTGACCATGAGCAACCTTCGCCAAAACATCAACGAGGCTCTTAACTTCATTCGCACCAAAACTCAAGAGAATTATCCAATTGGGATTATTCTTGGAACCGGTTTAGGCGGATTGGGCAGAGAAATTCAAGCGGAACTGACGCTCGACTACGACACCATTCCGCACTTCCCTGTTTCCACCGTTGAATCCCATCACGGAAAACTCATCTTTGGCACGCTTGGCGGCAAGAAGGTTGTTGCTATGCAAGGACGTTTTCACTATTACGAGGGCTACTCTATGCAACAAATCACCTTCCCTGTGCGTGTCATGAAATTTCTCGGAGTCCAAACGCTTTGCATCTCAAATGCGTGTGGCTGTGTCAATCCGCTGTTTCGCAAGGGCGACATAATGATTATCGATGACCACATCAATTTTCTGGGTTCCAATCCCTTGATTGGGCCAAACGACGACACAATTGGGCCGCGCTTTCCTGACATGAGCCAACCCTATTCGCAACGCCTCATCAAACTTGCCGAAGAAGTAGCGCTGGAGCTCAAACTCAAAGTTCACAAAGGTGTCTATATTGCCATGCAAGGGCCGATGCTTGAAACACGTGCTGAATATCGAATGGCGCGCGCATTAGGGGCAGATGTGGTCGGCATGTCAACTGTTCCCGAAGTCATTGTCGCAGTGCATCAAGGCATGGAAGTCTTAGGCATTTCTATCATCACCGATGAATGTTTCCCCGAAAGTTTGAAGCCTGTGGATATTAAAGACATTCTTGCAGTAGCTGGCGAGGCTGAACCGAAATTGACCGCTATTTTCAAGCGTGTAATTGAACGACTCTGATGGATTTCGTTGAATTGTTGAAGCGTTTTGTGCAGCCGTGTTCATAGACAGTGCAAGAATTCACGTCAAAGCCGGCGATGGCGGCAACGGCGTAATTTCATTCCGTAGAGAAAAATATGTGCCGAAAGGTGGTCCTGACGGTGGCGATGGTGGCCGTGGCGGCAGTGTCTATATTATGGCTGACCGCAACCTGACCACCTTGCTCGATTTTCGCTATGCACCTCACTACAAGGCCGAGCGCGGTGCTCATGGACAAGGTTCGCACAAGTCAGGGGCATCAGGGCGGGATATTTTCATCAAAGTGCCGTGCGGCACACTGGTCAAAGACGCCGATACTGGCGAGGTGATAGCCGACTTAATTGAGCATGGGGCTACAGTTCTTGTTGCTCAAGGCGGCAGAGGGGGTCGAGGCAATCAGCACTTTGCTACGCCCACCAATCGTGCCCCGCGCTATGCCGAACCCGGTCAGCCTGGTCAAGAACGCACGCTCGAGCTCGAGCTCAAACTCCTCGCCGATGTCGGCCTGGTCGGCTTCCCGAATGCTGGGAAATCTACGTTGATTTCGGTTCTCAGTGCCGCCAAACCGAAAATCGCCGATTATCCCTTCACCACACTTGAACCGCATCTCGGCATTGTGCGCTACCAAGATGACAAGTCGTTTGTCATGGCAGATATTCCCGGCATCATTGAAGGCGCCGCCGAAGGCAAAGGCTTGGGGCTGAAATTCCTTAAACACATTGAGCGCACCAAAGTGCTTGCCATCTTGCTTCCTGCCAACAGTCCCAACCTCAAAGGTGAATACAACATTTTAATCCATGAACTCAAGAAGTTTAGCCCTGCTTTGGCCGAAAAGCCGAGAGTGGTTGCGATTTCCAAGATGGATATTGCGCCCGAAGGTTTTGCATTGCCGAAGTTTCGCAGTGTTAAAGTGGTGCCAATTTCAAGCGTCAAGCAACAAGGGTTGGACGTGCTCAAAAGGCTTTTATGGGAAAAAATTAGTGAAAGCACATGATTACACGCGAGGTTACCATTATCAACAAGGCGGGACTGCACACGCGCCCGGCCGCCGCACTGGTTAAGTTGGCATCAAAATTCAAATCAGATTTCTTCATTGAAAAAGATGGCATTGAAGTGAATGCCAAATCCATCATTAGCGTCATGATGCTGGCTGCGCCGAAGGGCACAAAGTTGACCCTGCGCTTTAGCGGGGTCGATGAAGAAGAAGCCGCCGCCCAAATTGTCAAACTCTTTGAAGATGGTTTCGGTGAAGTTTGAGTTGTAAAATGTATTTTCACGCTGAACATTCAACGCCGTTTTATGAGCAAGACCAAGAAACACACTGGCAAATCCAAAGCCAAAGCAAAACTCTGGGACGGTCGATTCAAGGAAGAATTAGACACACTGGCGTTTGAATTTTCTAAATCCATTCACATCGATAAGCGTCTATATCGTGAGGATATTGCCGTCAGTTTAGCGCATGTGGAGATGTTAGCCCAGCGCGGCCTGATTGCGCCTTCGGAGGCGAACCAAATTGGACGTGGCTTGCGCGAAATTGAAAAGGAAATTGAAGAAGGGCTCTTCAACTTTGAGGGCGGACAAGAAGATATTCACATGGCGATTGAAGCCCGGCTTTATGAAAAAATCGGTAGCGTGGCAGGCAAACTCCACACCGCTCGCAGTCGTAACGACCAAGTCGCTACCGATGAACGGCTGTGGCTTCGGTCGGCAATTCAAACGCTGATTGACAGCTTGGTTGCGCTTCAATGCGCCTTGCTTGAACAAAGTCAGAAACATTTTGGTGCCGTGATGCCTGGCTACACACATCTTCAGCGTGCGCAACCTATCTTGCTTTCGCATCATCTTCTTGCTTACATTGAAATGTTGGAACGCGATAAGTCGCGTTTTCGTGATGCACTTCGGCGTATCAATCTCTCGCCGCTTGGCGCTGCTGCACTGGCTGGCACGCCTATCCCGATTGACCGTCACAAAACCGCCAAAACTCTGGGCTTTTCAGGCATTCTGGAAAACAGCATTGATGCTGTCAGCGACCGCGATTACATCATTGAGTTCATCTCGGCTTGTGCCATCACGGCGATGCACCTTTCTCGCCTTGCTGAAGAGTGGGTGCTGTGGTCATCGCAAGAGTTTCACTTCATCACCATTAGCGATGCCTTCACCACAGGCAGTAGCCTTATGCCACAAAAGAAAAACCCTGATATGGCCGAACTGGTGCGCGGCAAAACTGGAAAAGTCTACGGCGCCTTGATGAACATCCTGACCACCATGAAGGGCTTACCCCTTGCTTACAATCGCGATATGCAAGAAGATAAATTACCCATGTTTGAGGCTTTCGACACGACCAAACAGTGCTTGGATATTTTCACCGCTATGATAAGGGCTACTGAGTTTCACCTCAACGATATGCGCGATGCCGTTTTTCGTGATTACTCAACGGCGACTGAACTTGCTGACTACCTTGTCCGCAAAGGCATTCCATTTCGCGAAGCCCACGAAATCGTTGGCAAAATCGTTGCCTTTTGCGCTGAACAACACTACTTACTGCCTGATTTGCACCTAAAAACGCTTCACACTTTTTCGCCTGCATTTGACGACGACGTGTTCGAGTTTCTCAATCCCGAGAAGTCGCCCGCACGCAAGAAATCGGCAGGGAGCACCTCGCCCAAAGAAGTGATGAAACAACTGACCAAATGGCAACGCTTGTTGAACAGTCAAAGCCGCTCTCATGCTTGACTTTTCGCCCGAAAATTTTGTTCTTGCATCTCCATCCAAGCCAGATTCAACATACACTAAGCCATGAACGAGACACTGACCGCACAACTGCCCACGCTTGAAAGAGAAAGCGAACTCTTCTTTCACACCTACGCACGACTTCCGATTGAAATTTCGCACGGCGAAGGCAATTACCTTTTCGCAAAAGACGGGCGCAAATTTCTCGATATGATTGCCGGCATCGGCGTCAATGCCTTAGGCTACGGCAATATGCGCGTGCTGAACGCTATCACTGAACAAGCCAAGAAGGTTATTCACACCTCGAACCTCTTTATGCTCGAGCCGCAGTTCAAACTTGCTGAAAAACTGCTTGCGCTCACCGGCTTTTCAAAAGTCTTCTTCTGCAACAGCGGCGCAGAAGCCAATGAAGGCGCCATGAAACTTGCGCGCAAGTGGGCATCTTCAATTTCGCCCAACAAAAAACAGTTGCTCTCGCTTACCAATAGTTTCCACGGCAGAACCTACGGTGCGCTAACGCTCACCGCTAAAGCCAAATACCACGAAGGCTTCGAACCCCTGCTTCCCGAAACGGACTACATTACTTTCAACGATGTAGAAGATTTGGAACGGAAAGTTTCGGACAAGACCGCCGCTGTGTTTGTTGAGTATGTGCAAGGTGAGGGCGGCATTTGTGCCATCTCTGAACCGTTTCTGAAAAAGTTAGATGCCCTGCGTATGCAATACAACTTCCTCATCGTTGCTGATGAAGTGCAAGCCGGTGTGGGTAGAACAGGCAGGTTTTTTAGTTACGAGCATTTTAGCGTCTTACCTGATGTGATTTGTGCCGCAAAGCCGATTGGCGGCGGCTTGCCGCTTGGCGTTATTATTGGCAATGCGCGAGTCGCAGAAGCCTTTTCCAAAGGTAACCACGGCACGACCTTCGGGGGCAACCCCGTTGCCTGCGCTGCAGGACTTGCGCTCCTTGAAGAACTCGAAGCTCACAAGCTCATGCAACATGCCACCGAACTTGGCGCACAGTTCAAAGCCGAACTCTCCAAACTCTTGCGCAAACACATTCAGATGCGCGCCGTGCGTCAATATGGATTAATGATTGGAATCTCAATGTCGCGCGACGCCAGTTACTACGTGCACAAGATGCTCGAGAAAGGCATTATCATCAACGCCACCAATACAACTGTGATTCGCCTTTTGCCACCACTTACTTTGACCGAATCCGAAATGCACCGCTGTGTTGAAGCCCTCGACGAAGTCTTCAGTGCCGAGTGGCTCTAATCATCGTTTGAGATGCGCTTTCAATCGCTTTAATACAGGTTCAGGCACGAAGTCGGAGACATCGCCGCCCAGCGCCGCCACTTCACGAATGATGGACGAGGTAAGGTAGGTGTATTTCTCATTCGGCATTAAAAAGACGGTAGTAATTTCAGGACAGAGATGGCGATTCATCAAAGCGATTTGAAACTCGTACTCAAAGTCTGCTACTTGACGCAAGCCACGAATAATCGCAACGGCTTTTTTTTCACGCGCATAGTCAATTAGTAATCCCGATTGAAGCGTATCAACCTTGACTGTTGGAAATGTTGCCACACATTCGCGAATCATCTCGGCACGCTCTTCTGCCGAAAACATCGGCTTCTTTTGCGAATTGACCGCAACGGCAATGATGATTTCATCGAAGATGTTGCTTGCGCGTTCCAAAATGTCAATGTGTCCGTTGGTGAAGGGGTCAAAGGTTCCGGGATAAATGGCTCGCTTCATGGTCAGTTAGGTTTTTTTGAATGGTTGATTTCTTTGTTCTCGACTTTTATCTTCGCTCGTCTCAACCAATTTCAGCCACAACTTTTTCACGGAGGGAAATTATGCAATCTCAGGAAGTTATCTCACAAGATGCCTTGCGCGAAGAACTTCGCCAGATGATTAAAGATGAGTTAAAGCAGGATTTTCAATTTCTGAAAGTGAGCCCCATTCGCCGCGTGCCGCCGAAGGATTTATCAAAAGATGAGGAGTGGATTGACGGCAAATTAAGACTCGCATGGTGGATTCAAATTGTGACGAGCATTGCGCTTGTTGTGGTTTTTCTTGGGGTTTCAAGCATTCTGTTTTTCTTTGAAGACTTGCCACTGGTTAAAGCAAAATCTCTCATCTCGATTATTTTTTTCGGGACACTTACTTTCGCAGGGCTTTTCTATCGTTGGAATAAAATCCAATCCTTGATGAAGATTTTGAAAAGAGTGAATACAGACGACGATAAAACGCGCTCATCGAGTCAGGGTTGAGTTTTTTTCAGGGCAGGTCGACGGGCTTCTTCGCACAGCCGCTCAAAGTCTGCTTCGCCAAGGTCGTGCTTGATGTTCTCCAAGTATTGCGCAACAATTTGATGATAGTTCGAGTGAATGGAGTCGAAGATGGCTTTTGCGATGATGAAAAACTTGACGGCTTCTTTGGGCAACTCGCGCTCAAAATAGACACGCCCCGTGTAAAAGAGTGAGACGGCCATGTTGTGCGACTGATTTTTTTTGCGATAGAGTTCGAAGGCCTCGCGATATTTTTCAACGGCTTTTGAATGCAGCCCTACCTCTTCGTGAATCATGCCGAGATGAAGCAGGTTGTCAGCAATTCCACTGGTATCTTCACATGCTTTATACTGTTCAATACTTTGGTTGAAAAAATCAATGGCTTTGTCGTATTCCCCCAAGTCTTGATACAGTTTTCCAAGTTGGTGGGTAGTTTGTGCGATGCCTTCAGTGTTAGAAAGTTTGCGCCGCATGGCTAGGCTTTCTCGATAGTGGTTGAGCGCTTTATCATAGACTCCCCAAATATGGTATATTCGTCCAAGGCTGTGCAAAACTGATGCGCGACTGGCCGCATTAGAAGTGTGTTCAAGATGCGTGAGAACTTCGCTATAGACTTCGTAGGCTTTTTCATATTGCTTATCGTCGAAGTAGCTATGTGCCAGCACGAGCAAAATCGGGGCATGTTCGGGTAAAGTGCGTCCGGTCAGTTCTCGAATTTCCTCCACTTGTTCTTCTAATCGTGCAATGCGCTTTTTGCGCACTTCTACGGTTTCTTGCGACCCTGACAACCCATGCTCGGGTTCAAGTTCCAACACATGTTGCTCCACACGAAATTCAAAAATGTTTGAAGAAACCAATCTCCAAAACGTTGGGATTTTTCCATATGCGAGGTCAACAATATAGGTCGGAAACCAGAACACGACAGGCACAGGCAAGCGCACCACATCTTTGGCAAATTGATCCAAAAGAACAATAATATGGTCTGCGCTCGGCGACTCTTGCCCCACAGTATCAAAGCTATTCACACAAATAATATTTACTTTGGATTTTGTGCGTCGAAGCTCTCGTTCCAACTGCGGCATGACCGCAAGGCGAGAACTCAAATACACTTTTCTCACCTTCAAATTCTGCTCTTCGGCTAATTGAGCAAGCTGCGCAATGAGCTTGAGCCGCATGACAGGCGAATTGAGCCTCACCAACCGCACTTGATAACGATGCAACGATAAATCGGCTTTAATGCTCTCCAGCAGTTCCTTCGTCTTATCTTTGAATCGCGTATGAAGCACGTGGGTTTGCTGTTTGAAATTTTGCTAAAAAACATCTCGATTTCCGCTCGTTACAATCAGGACTGAACAGGAAGAGTTTTGGGTTCGAGTTTTCCGACCAACCGTTCAGCAATCTGAACCGCATTCGTTGCCGCACCCTTGCGTAAGTTATCCGCCACAATCCACAAGTTCAAAGCATTCTCTCGCGAAAAGTCTCGGCGGATTCGTCCCACAAACACTTCATCTTTGCCATACACCTCAATTGGCATCGGATACCGTCTCTCTGATGGATTATCGACCACCTTTACGCCCTCTGCACGATGAAGCAACTCAAAGACGGCTTCTAACTCAAACGGTTTTTCAAATTCTACATTCACCGATTCACTATGCCCACCATAAACCGGCACGCGCACCGTTGTCGGCGAGACTTGAATCGACGCATCGCCCATGATTTTCTTCGTTTCGTTTATCATCTTCATTTCTTCTTTCGTGTAGCCGTTCTCGGTAAAGTCATCAACCTGTGGCACGACATTAAAGGCAATCGGGTGAAAGTGCATGTAGGTCTCAAACTTCTTTCCTGCAATTTCTTCTTCCAACGCCTGCAAGCCCTTCTTGCCTTTGCCCGTTACGGATTGATAGGTTGACACCACCACACGCTTGATTTTGAACGCATCGTGAAGCGGTTTCAAGACTACAACCATTTGAATTGTCGAGCAATTCGGATTCGCGATAATCGGCGCAAGGCTTCCCTCAGGCTTGAACATGGTTTCGGGATTGACTTCGGGAACAACGAGCGGCACGTCTTTTTCCATTCGGAACGCCGAAGAATTATCAATGACGATTGCGCCTGCATCGGCGGCAATTTTCGCCCACACTTTGCTTGCGCTTGCCCCTGCGGAAAACAGCGCAATGTCGACCGCCTCAAACACTTCTTTTGACGGCACTTGAACTGTGTAGGTTTTGCCGTTGAACGTAAGCCGCTCGCCTACGGACTTTTCCGATGCCAACGGCACCAGCTCGCTCACAGGAAATTTGCGTTCTTCAAGAACTTGAATCATTGTGCGACCCACAAGCCCCGTCGCACCTAAAATGGCAACTCGATACATTTTTTTTGAACTTGTTAAACTCTTAAAAACGCCTCAAAAGTGCGTTCAAGATTTCAAAATAGCAAACCGTTTGAATAACTTTGGCACGACATTGCCATTCTTTGACAACTTAAACCATTCTCCAAATGAAAACCGTTGTTCTACTTTGGCTTGCCTTGCTTTTCTTGCGAAACACTCTCTTTGCGCAACTTACCATCAGCGGCACGATTACCGCACCCGATGGCTCTACGCCAACGCTTGCTCATGTTGCCATTACGCCGATGAGTGCGTTTTCTATGAGCAAGCCGTCCGTTGAAACCACTAATGGCAAATTTCGGCTCACGGTTGAGAAGGCAGGCTATTACAAAATTTGGATTTCGTCGCCCAATGCCAAATCTATCAAGATTCCCACCATTCTCACCGAAAAGGATAAATCCGTAACGCTTGATGTTGCGCTCACTTCGATTCGGCTTGTCTCTCCGCTTACTGCCGCACTTATCGGAGTTAAAGGAAGCAACCCACAACCCATGACACCTGAACCCGACGGCACATTTTCATTTGTGGCAACCGCAACCGCCGATACGCTCGCCTATCGGTTGTTTGATGTCGACAAGGACGGACACTCACACAACGGCACCCAATCGGATTATTATGTCTATGACGGCGGCGGCGACTACTATTCCGTGCTTCGCACCAAGCCGGACGAACAAGTCAAAATTATCTTCGACCCCAAAAAGATGTTTCAATCGCCTGAACAAGCCATGCCAAACGTCAAATGGGATAAAGCGCACGCCTACCTTTCAAAACTCTTTGAACTTCAAGAGCGATTTGACCGCGAACTGGCAAATGCAAGAGTGGCCTACCAAAAAGCCAAAGCCGATAATCCAGACCTTGAAACCTTCACCTACGACCATAGTGCATTCATCAAAGAGTTAGAGACGATTCAAAACACTCCTTCTGAACGCTTGGAAGTGAGGCAGTTTGCCGCGCTCACAAAAAGTGCCCTGCTACCCTACAGCAAACAAACCAAAGCTGATGCGCAATCTTTGCTTTCGCTTGTTCCCGTTTCTTCTCCGCTGTGGGGGGTGTATGGTATCAATAGCATCACGTCCGCGTTCATGACAGGTGAGCAGACCGTTGACACGGCAACTCAAATTTTTACCGAGTTCAAGGAAAAAAAACCTGACCGTTCCGTTCAGTGCGAAGCCCTTTTCGGTCTCGGCATGCTTGCGCGTGGGAATAAAGAAAAACTGCGATCGATTTATAACGAATTCAAAACAAATTACGCCGACTTACCGATGGGAAAGCTGGCACTGATGGAATTCAATCCAGACAAGGCGATTCAGGTCGGCAATCCCGTGCCTGACTTTGAAATCAAATTGCTCACAGGCGAAACGGTCTCGCGCACATCAATGCTTGGCAAGTATTAC